>UMEP01052636.1_pt1 | contig 10678 bp, 8 predicted proteins | sample 1964771 | NCBI WGS metagenome assembly UMEP01 (sample SAMEA4836022, study PRJEB28245) | human gut metagenome | biome: gut microbiome; material: fecal sample | place: Denmark | collected 2008 | reverse complement strand
CTTGGTGGTGGTCTTGCCCACGCTGCCGGTCACACCCACCACTTTGGGGTGGAACTGGCTGCGATAATTGGCCCCCAGCACCATCATGGCGTGGTAGCTGTCCGGGCAAATCACGCTCTTCTCCTCCGGCACGCCTTCCACGGGGTGGTTCAGCACCACGCAGAGCGCGCCGTTTTCCAGCGCCTTGGCGGCAAAATCATGGCCGTCGAATTTTTCGCCCGGGAACGCCACAAAGATGCACCCGGGGCAGACCTCACGGCTGTCGGTGGTCACCAGCGTGACCGGGGTCTCGCACTGGGCCAGCGCGTTGACCGCCAGGCCCTCCAACAGGATGTTTGCTGCAATTGCTTCCATACTCTCATTCCCCTTTATCCACAGATCAGATGTACGATGGTTCCCTGCTGGACGCTGGAGCCGGGTGCCTCACTCTGGCTCTGGACCGTGCCGGAGCCTTCGACTGTGCAGTTGAACCCTGCGGCGTTCAGCATCTGCCGGGCAAAGTCCGCGCTCTTGCCGGTCACGTCCGGCACCTCGGCGTGCTTGCCCTCATAGGTATCGGTATACAGATAAACGGTGGTGCCGTAGGGCACCTCTGCCCCCGCGCGGGGGTACTGGTAGGTAACAAGGGCGGCGGTCTGGTCGGATTCGCTCTCGGCCAGGTGATGCTTCAAGCCCTTGATGTTCAGCTGCACCTGCGCGTTGCTCCACTCCTTGCCCGTCAGGTTGGGCACCTTGACGGTGGTGCCGCTGCGGTCCACGCCGTCGGTGGCGATGCCCAGATAGGGCGCGATCTCGCTGATGATGTTGCCCACCACCGGAGCCGCCAGAATGGAGGAATAGTCGGTGCGGGCATTGTTGGGGTCGTCCAGCATGACATAGACCAGGATCTCCGGGTCGTTGGCGGGCAGGACAGCCGCAAAGGATGCCACCTTCTTGTAGTCGCCATCGGCGCGGCGGTCCATGTTCAGCTGCTCGGAGGTGCCGGACTTGCCGCCGATGCGGTAACCTGCAACGTAAGCGTTGCCGCCGCCGCCCTGGGTGCCGTCGCCCACCTCAAACTCCATGATCTGGCGGATGGTCTCGCTGGCGCTCTCGCTGATGACCTGACGGCGGATGTTGGTGCCGATCTCCTGCACCACATTGCCGTTCTGGTCCGTGATCTTATCCACCACATGGGGGGTGACCAGATAGCCGCCGTTGACTGCCGCCGAGACGGCGGTGCACACCTGCAGCGGGGTCACGGCCATGGCCTGACCAAAGGCGGAGGAAGCCAGCTCCACCTCGCCCAGACGGCTTTTGCTGTAATACTGCATGAAGCTGGTCTCATTGGGCAGGTCCACACCGGTGCGCTCGGTAAAGCCGAAGGCATCAAAGTAATCATAGAACAGGCTGGAACCCACGCGCTGGCCCAGCTGGACAAAGTAGATGTTGCAGCTGTTGCGCAGGGCCTCGGCCAGATTCTGGGCCCCGTGCGCCTTTCTGCCGGCGCAGTGGTAGGTCTGCTTTGCCACGCTGTACGCGCCGGAGCAGTTCAGGGTGGTGTAATAGGTCGCCTTGCCGCTGTCCACACCCATGGCGGCGGTGATGACCTTGAACACGCTTCCGGGGTAGTACAGCTCGGTGATGGTCTTGTTCTTCCACTGGATATCCCGGTAGGTGCCGGTGTAGTCGGCCTCCTCATCCGCGATCTTCTGGCCGTTCTCGTCCCGCAGGTAGTTGCCGTTCTCGTCTTTTTTGTAGATGGTGTACAGCTCCGGCTCAGCCTGCACCTGCTCCGTCAGGTAGGCCAGATTGGCACTGAAATCCTGCGGGTCATTGGGGTCAAAGTCCGGCTTGGAGGCCATGGCAAGGATGGCACCGGTCTTGACGTTCATCACAATGGCGCAGCCGCGGTTCTCAACGGTGTTGGCCGCCACGGCCTCGTTCAGGTAGCGCTCCACCACCTCCTGAATGTTCACATCCAGTGAGAGCACCAGATTGGAACCGTCCTTGGCGGCGTAGGTGGTGGCATTTTCATCGGCAATGGCATTGCCGTAGGCGTTGCGCAGGGTGATGGTGCGGCCATTCACACCGGCCAGTGTGGACTCATAGGAGTTTTCCAGACCGTACACGCCCTGACCGTCCGCATTGCAGAAGCCCAGCACGGCGGCGGCAAAGCGGCCGTAGGGGTAATCCCGCTGGAAGCCCTTGGAGGCCGACACCGACACCCGCCCCTTGCGGACAGTGGGGGTGCCGTCGTCGCTCTCCTCCTGGCCCAGGCCCAGCTTGCCCAGGATCTTTTCCAGCGCACCGGCGGATTTTCCGCTCTTGCTGTGGGCCTTGTTGTAGGTCTTGACGTACTCCTCAATGGAGAGCTTGATGGCATTGTTGACCTTGGTGGCCAGCACCTGATAGGAGCTTTCGTTTTGGGAGAGGGCATCGCAGACCGCCTGATACTGGGTCTGGTACTCTGCCGAAGTGGTGTCCACGCTGTCCAGACTCTCGCCGTCGCCCGAAAGCAGGCGCAGGGTGATCTGGGTGCAGACCTCCTTCATGGCGGCCTCATCGATGGTGCGGGTCTCCGCCTTGGTGTCCTGATCGGTAGTGGTGGTATACAGGGCCGTGCTGTAAGAGGGGTCGGCCCAGATGGTCCAGACCACGCTGGTGGAAGCCAGCGTGATGCCGCTGGTGTCGTAGATCTCACCGCGGGTGGCCTGAATGGTGCTGTCCAGCAGCTGCTGCTCGGCGGCGTACTGGCGGTAGGTGGCACCGTCGCGGATCTGGATCTTGTACAGGCTGTAGATCACGGTCAGCGCGGCGACCACCACAAGAAGCACGGCGGCACCAAAGCTGATATGACGCAGCCGGGCACTGAGCCGTGCGTGCGGGTCCGCACTGCGGCGGCGGACGCTGTTCTTTTTGGGATTGGAGGATGGTGTTTGCATTGCGTACTCCCGAAGAAAACCGAAAAAGCGTGCGCTGCCGCACGCTTTTCGTTGTTTGGTTTATTTTGCCGTTCTGACAGAGGCAAGAATGGTCATTGCCCCATCGTGGAGCAGATCCGACCACTGCCGCACAGCGGATGCCTTGCGCACCAGAACGCTGCCCTCATCCAGCCGGATGTAGGTGATCTGGCTCTGGTCGATCTTCATCAGCCCCAGGCGTGTGGCAGTCTCCTCAACACTTGTGATGTTGGTGCGGCTGTTCAGGGCACTGTTGTAGTATGTATACTGGCTCTGCTCGCTCACAAGCTCTGCCTTGGCGCTCTGGATCTGAGAGTTCAGCTCCACCAGCTGTGCCTCGCTCCACAGCAGGCTTACCGCAAAGCCCACCAGCAAAGCCGCGCCCACCAGCTGCAGCGCGTGCTGCATGGCAGCCCGCACGGGGTTCAGCCGCTTTTTGCCGCCCTTTTCTACCCGCAGCGGGACTTTTGGCTGTGCCTGCGGCGCTCTTCTGCGCCGGACCTCTGTCATATCGTATGCTGCCTGACCCATGGTGATCTCCTCCTCACATCTCCGGGGCTGTGCCGCCCTCAGATCTTTTCCAAAACCCGCAGGTGGGCCGAGCGGCTGCGCCGGTTCTCTTCCAGCTCCTGCGTGTTGGCTTCAATGGGTTTGCGTGTGATCAGCTTTGCCTTGGCCTTGCCGCCGCAGACGCACACCGGGAACTCCGGCGGGCAGGTGCAGGCGGTGGACCAGCGGCGGAACTTGTTTTTGACCAGCCGGTCCTCCAGCGAGTGGAAGGTGATCACGCAAAGTCTTCCACCCGGTGCGAGATGCGCAAAAATGGTATCCAGCCCCTCTTCCAGTGCGTCCAGCTCATGGTTTACCGCAATGCGCAGTGCCTGGAAGGTGCGGCGGGAGGGGGTTTTGTTCTTCCGGCGCTCCGCCGGGGGCATGGCGCTGGCCACGATATCCGCCAGCTGCAATGTCGTTTCAATGGGGGCAGTTTCCCGGGCTTCCACGATCCTGCCCGCGATCTGCCAGGCGAAGGGCTCCTCGCCGTAATCCCGCAGGATGCGGGCCAGCTCCTCCCGGCTCTCGCTGTTCACGAGATCGGCGGCCGTCTCACCCTCCTGGCTCATCCGCATGTCCAGCGGGGCATCTGCCCGGTAGGAAAAGCCCCGGGCCGCGTCATCCAGCTGATGGCTGGACACGCCCAGATCGAGCAGCGCGCCGTTGATCGTTTCAATGCCCAGCTGCTCCAGAGCTTGTCCGGCATAGCGGAAGTTGATCTGCACCACGGTGGCAGGCAGGCCCGCCAGCCGGGCCCGGGCCGTCTGCACGGCATCGGGGTCCTGATCCAGCGAGATGAGCCTGCCGCCCTGCTCACCGTTCAGCCGCAGGGCGATCTGGCGGGAGTGCCCCGCGCCGCCCGCCGTGCCGTCCAGATAGGTGCCCGCCGGGTCGATCTTCAGGCCGTCCAAGCACTCGTTCAGCAGCACCGGGACATGCTCAAACGAGGCCGGGTCAAAGGGCTGTGCTGTTTTTTCTGTGTCCATGTTCCCAGCCTCCTTTCAAAACTCAGATAAGATCCTGCATCTGCCGCCCTTTTCTGCCCGGAGCTGCTGCCCGGGAAAGCGGCCTGCGGCCTGCCGGGAGTTTGTGGCCCGGTCAGCCTTGAGGATACAATTTTATTGTAACAAAACAGGCCCCTGATTGCAAGAGTTTCCCTTTTGTTTTTTCTCTCAAAATGTACCAAAAAAAGCCCCTGCAAGCCGTCGTTTTTGCTTGCAGGGGCCGGAAGCTCTCACCGGGAAATTTCACATTCCCGCATCAGAGCTGTTTCCGGGGGCTCTGGCGCAGGTTTGCACGGACATTTTTGACCTGTGCGGCGTTCTCCGCCATCGTCTCTTCCGTGGTCTTGAGCATATTATCACAGTAGTCGGTCACGGTCTGGCGGACAGTGCGGGCCTCGGTCTGGGCGGCGGAGACGATCTCTCCGGCGCGCTGCTGGGCCGCCTTGACGATCTCGGCCTCGCTCACCAGCACACGGGCGCGCTCCTCGGCCTTTTTCACAATGGCCTGTGCCTGTGCGTTGGCGCTGTCCACGATCTGCGCCCGGTCGTTCACGATCTGCTGCGCCTGCCGCAGCTCGCCGGGCAATGCCGCCCGCACCTCGTCCAGATAATCCCGGATCTGCTCCACATCCACGATGCGCTTGCCGCCCGAAAGGGGCATTCCGGCGCTCTCCTCCAGCGTATCCTCAATGGTATCCAGAAGCTCGTTTACGTTCATTCCGCATCTCCCTCTCCGGCGCTCTGCCGGGGCTTACCATACTTCCACAGCAGGACTTTGCCGTATTTATACTGTTTTTTCAGGGTCATGCCGCCCACCTCGGCAGGCAGCACCAGGCCGGTCTCACTCTCGCAGATCACGATGCCGCCCGGAGCCAGGCATTTGTCCACGCCGGGCAGGATCTTTTCCAGCGTGCCGGTGTGGAAGGGAGGGTCCAGCAGCACGATGTCGAACTGCTCATGGCAGGCGGAGAGATACCGTGCCGCCTCGCCGATGTTGACCCGGCTGCGGTCAAACACGCCGCAGTTCTTGCAGTTCTTCATCACGATGTTCACGGCCTCCCGGTTCTCGTCCAGGAACACGCACCGGGCCGCACCCCGGCTCAGGGCCTCGATGCCCAGCTGGCCGCTGCCTGCGTAGAGGTCGAGCACCCGGGCACCGGGCAGGTCGAACTGGACGATGCTGAACATGGCCTCCTTGACCTGATCCATCGTCGGGCGGGTGATCTCGGTGCCGGGCAGGGCTTCCAGCCTGCGGCCCCGTGCTTCTCCTGCAATAACGCGCATGTATCTGCCTCCTTCTCCCGCTGTCCGGGCCCCCTGCCCGGCCAGCAGCTGTTTCGTGTTTTCGTATCTCCATATTATCGTCAAAACGCAACTCTTTGTCAAGGGCACGCGTTGCACTCAGGGTGCAATTGTGCTAAAATCAGGGCAAAGCGCCCCATGTGCGGCGCGTTTTGCCAAAAAAGGAGAGTATCTGCTTATGAAAGTCCTGCTCATCAACGGCAGCCCCCACGAGAAGGGCTGCACCTATACCGCTCTGTCCCTGATCGCCGGGGAGCTGAACGCCAGCGGCATCGAGACCGAGATCCTGAACGTCGGCACAAAGCCGGTGGGCGGCTGCATTGGCTGCGGCGGCTGTGCCGCCGGTAAGGGCTGCGTGTTCGGCGGCGTGGTCAACGAGGCCATCGAAAAGGCCAAGACTGCCGATGCCTTTGTGTTCGGCACACCTGTCCACTACGCGTCCGCCTCCGGCAACATGACCAGCTTCATGGACCGTCTGGCCTACGCGGGCGGCAAGTATCTGGCCTACAAGCCCGCTGCCATCTGCGCTTCGGCCCGCCGCGCCGGCACCACCACCACGCTGGACCAGCTGGTGAAGTACCCCGAGTTCTTCCACATGCCGTTGGTCAGCGGTTCCTACTGGCCCATGGTCCACGGCTCCAAGCCCGAGCAGGTGCTGGAGGATGAAGAGGGCTGCGCCGTGATGCGGGAGCTGGGCCGCAACATGGCCTGGCTGCTCAAGTGCATCGAACTGGGCAAAGCAAACGGCATCACCCACCCCGAGAATCCCCGCCGCCCCATGACCAATTTCATCCGCTGAGTTCCCCCTCGCTCCCGCCTGCCCGGCGGGGGCTTTTTTGATTTTAACAGCTTTTTCTGCAAAAACGGAAAAAATAAGGGACGGAGTGCTTTTTTCGTTCACAACTTTGTGGTAGCATAAGGGTAAGAATTTTTTTGTGCAGAGCGATGGAGACAGGCTATGGAACACTACGATTGGAACGACGGCTGGCTGTTTGCCCCCACCTTTGATCCCGCCATCGTCCGCCCCGAATGCACCGGGGTGGAGCTGGAGCCGGTGCGCTTGCCCCACACGGTCAAAACGCTGCCCTACAACTATTGCAACGAGAACGAATACCAGCGGGTGTCCGGCTACCGGCGGGAGTTTTTTGCGCCCAAAGAGTGGCAGGGCCGCACGGTACTGCTGACCTTTGGAGCCGTGGCCCACGATGCCACCGTGTTCTGCAACGGGCGGCGGGTGTTCCACCACGGGTGCGGCTACACCGCCTTTACTGTGGACCTGACCGAATCGCTGCTGCTGGGCCAAAAAAATGTGGTGGCTGTCCGGTGCGACAGCCGGGAGGACCTGAACATTCCTCCCTTCGGCGGGCAGATCGATTTTCTGACCTACGGCGGCATCTACCGGGCCGTCAGTCTGGACGTGAAGGAGCCCGCCTACCTGCGCGACATCTTCATCGAGGCGCAGGCCGAGGGCGATTTCCGCATCTATTCCTCCACAGTGGGCGAGCCCATCGGCTGCACCCTGCAGGCCGAGATCCGCAGCCCCGCCGGGAGCAGAGCCCTGTACAGCGGTGAGCTCAGCCTGCCCATTGTGGGCACCCTGAACGGCGTGCACCCCTGGAGCGTGGAGCACCCCTTCCTCTATACCCTGACCGTCCGGCTCATCCGGCCCGGCACCAGCGGCCTGCCCGACCGGGTGCTGGACGAAAAGAGCACCCGGTTCGGCTTCCGCACCATCCAGTTCGTGGCCGGGGGCTTCTATCTGAACGGCCAGCGGGTGGAGCTGCGGGGCCTGAACCGACATCAGAGCTACGCCTATCAGGGCTATGCCATGCCGGACAGCATTCAACAGCTGGATGCCCAATTGTTGAAAAAGCAGCTGGGCTGCAACGCAGTGCGCACCAGCCACTACCCCCAGAGCCCGGCTTTTCTGGATGCCTGCGATGAGCTGGGCCTGCTGGTGTTCGTGGAGATGCCCGGCTGGCAGCACATCGGGGATGAAGCCTGGCAGGCCCAGGCATTGCAGAACTGCCGCGAGATGGTCTGCCAGTGCCGCAACCACCCCAGCGTGTTCCTGTGGGGCGTACGGGTGAACGGCAGTTCCGACAACGAGGCCTTTTACAAGCGCACCAACGAAGCCGTCCATCGGCTGGACCCCACCCGCCCCACCGGCGGCGTGCGGATCGCCCGCAAGAGCCAGCTGCTCGAGGACGTTTACGCCTACAACGATTACTCCTACTCCGGCCGGGGCCCGGGCTGCGAGCCCCGGTCTGCCGTTACGCCTGACCTCCGCAAGGGCTACCTCATCAGCGAGTTCGGGGGCCAGCAGTTCCCGGCCAAGGCCTTTGACGACGAGCCGCACCGGCTGGCACAGGCTCTGCGCCATGCTGCCGTCCTCAACGATGCCATTGCCCAGCAGGGCGTGGCCGGTGCCCTTGGCTGGTGCATGGCCGATTACAACACCCACCGCGAGTTCGGCAGCGGCGACCGCATCTGCTACCACGGCGTGACGGACCTGTTCCGCAACCCGAAGCTCTCTGCCGCCGTCTACGCAAGCCAGAAAACGCCCCGCTCCCCTTCGGACGTGGTGTTCGAGGTCTCTTCCAGCATGGCGCTGGGCGACCACCCCGGCGGCTTTGCCGGGGCCTGCTGGGTGTTCACCAACGCCGAGAGCGTCCGCCTCTACCGGGGCAACGATTTCATTGCCGAGTTCACCCCCGACCGCCGGGGCCGCTTTGCCGCCCTGCCCCACCCGCCCATCGAGATCCAGGATTTCGTCGGCTCCCTGCTGGAAAAGTATGAGGGCCTTGACCAGAGCACAGCCCCGCAGGTGGCGGCCATCCTCAACGAGATGCGCCGGGACGCGCTGAACCTTTCGCCTCTCTCCCGGGCGCGGATGCTCTCCCTGCGGCTGAGCGCAAACGACCTGCTCCGGATGTACTACAAATACATCGGCGTGCTGGGCGGGCCGTCCAGCATTTACCGGTTTGAGGCAGTCTGGCACGGGCGCACCGTCCGCACCGTGGTCAAGGAGCCGGTGCAGTCGGTCCGGCTGGAATGCGTGGTGCACAACCCCATCCTGACCGACGGCCCCACCTGGGACTGCGCGGCGGTCAGCCTGCGGGCCATTGACCAGAACGGCAACCTGCTGCCCTACTGCGGCGAGGCCGTTCAGCTCAGCGTGGAAGGCCCGGTAAAGATCCTGGGCCCGGCCATCGTCCCCCTGCGGGGCGGCATGGCGGGCACCTACCTTGCCACCACCGGTGAAGCAGGCCGTGCCGTGCTGCACTGCCGGATGGAGGGCGCGCTGGATGTGGAGGCCGCCCTGACCGTGCGCAAGCGCTCCGGTGCAGAGAATGCCAATTAAATTTCGTCCTTTCATGGTAGATTTGCAATCTGTTCAAAGTTTTATCATGGTTGGCTGATATTCTATTGTTGTGAACAATCAAACGCCCTCTCCGTCCATGCCTCCGCATGGCTGAGAGGGTTATTCTTGAGGACAAAGGACCGGAAATCTATGAGAGAGAAACTTCGTCAGTTTATGATCGGCCGCTATGGCACCGATGGCCTGAACCAATTCCTGAGCATTGCCTCGCTGGTGCTGCTCCTCATCGCCATCATCAGCCGGGTCAACCTGTTCACCTATCTGGGCGCGGCCCTGCTGATCTTCTGCTACTACCGCACCTTCAGCCGGAACATCTCCAAGCGCACCGAGGAGAACTACAAGTTCTACACCCTGAAGGACCGGGTGGACAACAAGTTCAAGGGCTGGAAAGAGCAGTGGGCCAACCGCAAGGTCTATCACTACTATCGCTGCCCCCAGTGCCGCCAGAAGCTGCGCGTGCCCCGCGGCCGCGGCCGCATCCAGATCTCCTGCCCCCGCTGCGGCACCCAGTTCATCAAGAAGAGCTGAGCCATGTTCGGATATGTTATCCCGAATCAGGCCGCACTCAGCCCGGAGGCACAGGCGCGGTACCGCGCGGCCTACTGCGGGCTCTGCCGCCGCATTGGCGCGCTGCACGGCACCCGGGGGCGGCTGACCCTGAGCTATGACCTGACTTTTCTGGATCTGCTGCTGTGCAGCCTGTACGAGGGCGAAAGCGCCTGTGTGACAGGCTGTGACCACTGCCCCATCCACCCCATCCGGAAGGTGGAGTGGCGTTCCAGCGGCCCCACCGATTACTGCGCGGACCTGAGCGTGGCTTTGCACTACTACAACGCGCAGGACAAGTGGAACGATGACCACAGCCTGCTGGGCCTGGGCTTTGAAAAGATGCTTGCTGCCCCCACGCAGCAGGCCGCTGCCCGCTGGCCCCGCCAGTGCAGCGCCATCCGCACCTGTCTGGATCGGCTGGCCCGGTACGAAGCCGAGGGCAGCGAGGATCTGGATGCCGTTTCCGGCTGCTTTGGGGAACTGATGGCCGAACTGTTCGATTACCGGCAGGACCACTGGTCGCCGGAGCTGCGCAGCATCGGCTTCAACCTGGGCAAGTACATCTACCTGCTGGATGCCTACGACGACCTGGCCCGGGACGAGCGCAAGGGCGCATACAATCCCCTGCGCACCCTGAGCAGAGAGCCCGGGTACGAGGAAGAGATGCGGGAGATCTTTGAGCTGCTGCTGGCCAACTGCGCCCGCAGCTTTGAGCGCCTGCCCTGTGTGGAGGACATTGACCTTCTGCGCAACATCCTGTATTCGGGCGTGTGGCTCAAATATCACTGCAAAAATGCAAAAAAGAAGGACAAAACCGCCTAATCCCGGCGGTTTTCCTTGATTTTTCCGTTCCAGTCCTGTACACTAAAGATTGCTTGTGCGGCACAGCGGCCGCACAGATGGTAATAGAGACGTGAGGAAGTAGACCGATGAGAGACCCCTATGAG
>UMEP01073694.1_pt1 | contig 10717 bp, 9 predicted proteins | sample 1964771 | NCBI WGS metagenome assembly UMEP01 (sample SAMEA4836022, study PRJEB28245) | human gut metagenome | biome: gut microbiome; material: fecal sample | place: Denmark | collected 2008 | reverse complement strand
ACTTAAATATGCTCCTAGCCAACTTGTTGGCGATAACTCCTTTAACTACTTTAACTCCAAATGACATGTGCCATTTCGACACTTAGCCATACAACGCAAAAGAGGTCATGCCACTACCCCGTCAGGAGTAATGGCATGACCTCTTTATGTATAAATATAGTGAACAGGAGACTGTATTAACAGGCTTATGGGCTATGGAGCTAATACATGTGCGTTGCGTATTATTATCGCACGCACTACGTTAGTATATGGCTCTAACTACTAGCCAACTCCGTTAGCGATAACTCCTCTAACTACTTTAACTACCTAGAAACAAAATAGGAAGTAATCAGATTGCAAATCTTTATACTCACTTCCGGCGGAGCACAGATCCGCCGGCACAATAGCAACGTAGTGCATCTTACGAAAGTGAAAAGTTAAAAGTGAAAAACGAAAAATCCAATAGTCTTGTGGCTTCTACTTGTAAGCATTACGTTTGCACATGGAGGCTTTAACTACCAATAATATTTGCGCATGTTTTTTTCACTTTTAACTTTTCATTTTTAATTGCGCTTTGCGCCTGCTCTTAGTTCTTCACTTAAATATGCTCCTAGCCAACTTGTTGGCGATAACTCCTCTAACTACTTTAACTACCTAGAAACGAAATAGGAAGTAATCGGATTAAATAAATCCTTATATTCAATTCCGGCGGAGCGCAGATCCGCCGGCACAATAGCCTTGTTGGTTATTGTCGCAAGCACTACGTTAGCATTTGACTCTAACTCCTAGCTCACCTTAGTGAGCGATAACTCCTTTAACTACTTTAACTCCAAATTACAATATACCCCTCTTACCTCCTTCGCTATCTTGTCCCAGTCATACTTTGCCATGTCGTAGTCTATGTGCTGTGGTTCACGGCTTATCACCTCTTTCAGTTTCTTCGCCAGCTCGTCCACGTTGCCCACTGGGAAGTAGTCGTCTTTGTCAAGGCCCACTTCCAGGTTTGCCGGTATGTCGCTCACTATCACCTTCACGCCGTAGCTCATGGCTTCAAGCAACGCTATCGGCAGGCCCTCATGACTCGACGGCAGACAGTAGCACATGCAGTTGGTCAGCAGCGAGTGCAGCTTACGGCCCTTCACAAATCCCGTCAGCACCACGCCGTTCTTCCTCGCCATCTCTTTCAGTCCCCTTGAGTAGTCGTCCTCAAAGTCCGTGTCACCAGCCAGCACCAGCTTTATGTCATCGTCGCCGCCGTCTTTACTTTTTAATTTTTCATTTTTAATTCTACTGAACGCTTCCACCAGATGGTGCAGGTTCTTTTCCGGCACAAAGCGGCACATGCCCAATATGTAGCGTCCCTTCCTGATGCCCAGTTCCTCAAAATACTCGGGATAGTCGCACACCTCAGGCTCCGACACGCCGTTATATATCAGATGCACGTTCTTTGTACGTCCGTATTTCTCCTTAATCAGGTTGCGTATCACGTCGCTGATCACTATTACGTCGTCAGCAAACATACACCCCATACGCTCGCCCAGCTTCAGCACCGCTTTGGCAGCCCTGCCCCATTTGTCCCTGTCATAGTCAGGGCCATGATGCGTAAACACCACCTTCATGCCCAGCATCTTGGCGTATGGCACCAGCAGAGCCGGCCCTATGGCGTGTATGTGCAGTATGTCTGCCCCCAGTTTCTTCGCCTTGTTTATGGCTCTGTACGTATGTATAATGGCTTCAAACGACTTCTTTTTCGGTGTCTCAATGTCCACCAGCTTTACGCCTTTCCATTCTTTCAGACCGTCGCTGACATAACTTTTACGCCTTATCACCGTTACGTCTTCGCCCATGGCTGCAATTCTCGGAAACAGTTCCTCACAGTGCGTCTCCACTCCGCCCATGACATTAGGGATGCCACGGGTACCGGTAACAACAATTTTCATAAAATTTTCCGGATTAAAAATAAATCATTACTTTTGCCTCGTCATAAGCAAAAGTCCATGTCAAAGTTTTTTCTCAATATAAAAGAATCAGCCCAACATGCTGGCATAATTCTTCTTTCGTGCCTCTCCGCCCTTTGGCTGTTGATCAGAGGGCGAAGGATCAAATAAATACGTTTATATTTTTATAAACATTATAATCCAAATAATGTACGTGTAAGCTGCCAACGTTTTAAAACATACCTATGTAACAATATAGGTATGATTACACCTACAGCTATAACTACAATTGCTTCAGGTAAAAATACATACCATAAATTACTGTCTAATGGTAATTTTCTGAATACAGCTTTTGCAAATCCTTCAAATGTTGTATGAAACAGATATATAATGTAAGACGACATAGATACAATAATCATAATATGATCTTTGCCTATTTCTTGATATTTACATATAAGTTTTGATATTTCAATTACAAATAATATTCCTATGTAGGGCAGTAGAATATTTAATGTTGTTTTCAGCACATCTGTATTTAAATCTGAAAAATATAAATATTCACAAATAACAAAAGTCACTATTGCAAGAATAACTTTGTTTATTGAATAATCTTTTAAGAATTTGTGTATAAAGCCATTTTCAAAAGCAAATGCGCCTAAAGTAAAAAATACCAACATGTTTTTACATTGTGCGATACAAAACTCTTTAGGCAATGTCATAGGAATGTAATGGATAATTAAGCAGATTAAAAATAATATTGTTCTACTCCTTTTAGTTTTAAATATCGGTAATAATACGAACATCCACCATAATGCCCATATAAACCATAAAAAGGCACCTGCTTCAGGTAAATAAAACATTTTTAAATATGATACCCATGTAACTGGACTATCAACGCTCATATTTCCTTGTGTCAACATCTTTATGCTTATCACTATAACAGATGTTGTAAAATATGGTATCATTAGCCTTTTTATTTTCTTTACTAAAAAATCACCATATCCGATATCTTTTTTAGTAGCAATATATACGTATCCGCTGGCAAACATAAATAATGGCATGTGAAATGTATATATCACGTCATGTATTAATTTATACCATTCTGGAGAGCTGTCCGGGATGTAATGTCCAACTACTACAAGAATTATACAAATAGCTTTTGCTATATCTAATGAAACAATCCTATTTTTTGTAATGTCCATTTTATTTTTGATTATTTAAAGCTGTCATAAAACGCTATCAGCTTATTCCAATAGCTTTCTTTGCTTAGATTCTCGTTAGCGAATTTTATTGTGTTTCCGCTTATCGCTTTATATCCTTCGTCATTCAGGCCGTTTGCCTTTAATATTATTTCGCTTAATGCCTTTACGTTTCCGCTCTCAAACTGATATCCTGTTTTTCCGTCAACCACGATTTCGGGTATTCCGCCTATCTTTGCTCCAATTACAGGAGTGCCAACGGAGTAAGCCTCTATTATTGTCATCGGGTTGTTCTCATACCATTCTGACGGCACTACCACGAAATATGCGTTGCTTACCAGATCTGTAAGTTCTTTACCCCTCTTATATCCGAGAAACTCCACATTGTGCATGCCGTTGTTCTTGGCATATTCTTTCAGCTCATCTTCTTTAGGTCCCGTGCCTACCACCTTCAGATTGCACTGCTTAATGTCCTTAAATGCTTCAAGCAATGTCTTTACGCCTTTCTCATACGACAAGCGTCCGAAGAACAGAAAATACTTGTCTTTAGGCATTTCTTTTGCGTGTTCAACAATAGACGTAGAGAAATTATACAGCGTGATGTTCTTCTTTGCCTTTACTGCCGGCATATATCGCTCCTGAATCTCTTTTGCGAAGTTGCTTACATATATAAAGCCGTCGATATATTTTGCAGGATTAAAATATCTGTTTCTGAAATATTGTTCCGCTGCCATCACTGCGCTCATCAGCTTGCTGCCTTTACAGCATGTGTTGGTAAAGCATTTATAAAAGTGCTTGCCTTTACACTCCTCACATATCTGTCCTTTACCGTTTCTGAAGGTGTATGCCGGGCATACTATACGATAATCATGAACAGTGAACAATATCGGTATATTATATTTCTTCAACACAGGAAATATCGAGGGCGTTATCTGTCCCCACATCAGATGAATGTGTGCAATGTCCGGCTTCTCGTCCCCAATCAGCTGTTCTATCTTGCGTGCTGCCTCAAAATGATAAAAATAGTTTATCATATTTTTCACTTGTTTCAGTGGCCCGCGCCTTGTCTCTTTCGACTCAGGAAAATACTTGCTGTATGGCGAAGGATTATTGTCTGCCCACTTCAGTGTAAAGTAAGCCACCTCATGCCCATGTTCTTCCAGCATCTTTCCCGTATTGAAGCATACTGTTTCAGCTCCGCCTTTGTTGTAATTGTATACGTCGATTAGAAGTACTTTCATCTTTTATGATTAGTGTTTTTACGTAAATTTATTATTACACTAACGTTCCGTCAATCAGCTTACCATAGAAAGTTTTCTTGCCATCAACTTCTTTTTCGAAGCTCTGTTTCCATGTAAGTTTATATAACACAGTATCTTTACTTATTTTCTTCCAGATGTTTTCGTCATAAGGCTGTCCTAACACCTTATATAGTTCATCGCAGTAGGTGTTGTTCGGCTCTATTTTGTTGAATGTATCAGCTATTTCTTTGTAGTGTTTTTGAGCGAGAACAATAACATAATCTGTTAGCAAGTAATCAATCAGTTTGTCGTTCTCTTTCCAATAATTATACAAGAAGTCAAGAATAACTCTATATATCCATCTGTTTTCATATCCGCATCCCAAAGAGTAATTTGCGAAATATCCGCAAGCTACAGAACAATGTAGATAATCCGGGCGTTTTATCGACCATAAAGGCAACTGCATATAATCCTCAAAACATTTGCTTGTGCAAAAGAAAGTTGAATCAATCCATAAACCTCCATAAGTGGATAATAGGTTCATTCGTAATAAATCCGAATAAATTGTTCTTGAAATAATGTTTTGTTTTCTCTTTTCTTCAATCCACTTTGGAAAAGTTACATAATTTTTATAGTTTTCTTCTGTTATGCATATAACTTCATAATCACCGGCATAACGTTTAATTGACTCAACGCAGGCTTTAACTATTTCTGGCGCATTGTCAAGTCCTTGCCACCAGCATATCCATATCTTGTTTCTTAAGCGTTCGTCACTTTCCGGCAAGTTCTTGGTAAACTTATATGTTGCCCAATAGTCCTTATATTTGTCTTCCAAGAAGTCAAGCATTATCTTATGCTTCTCCATTAGGCGGTTCTTAACATTTTTAGGCTCCTTAAATCCGTTTCTGTTCATTATCTGGATGTCAACTTTTGCCCTGAATGTTACTAATGCAGCCTTTATTGAGATTACTTTTGCAACATCCATACTTGCTTTTATTTCTTCTATACTTCTATGAAGAATTCTTCTTATATTGTTGTGCTTTTGTGCCATTTTAAAATGTTATTTATGCTTCATATTTACTTTTTCCCAATAAGATATAATAAATATTGAATATGAATACGTTTAACCAAAAAGCTTTATGTTTGATAATATAGAATCCTAATTTTTCTTTTCTGGGAATTTTCTTTCCACGTATGAAGTTTAATATATCTTTCCATTTAGGATAATTATAGATTATATTACATAGCTTATGTTTATCCGATAATTTCATATCAGAAAGAATTATGCCCCGTAAAATTATACCTCGCGTATAGTTTTCAAAAAAAAGAATGATATCTTCTTTTATTTCTGGTAGATTATAATCATCAGCAATTTTCATTAATAATTCAAATAATCTGAAGTTACAATCAATTTTTTTTGTATTAAATGATGAATGAGTTAGAGAAATACCATTATAGCAATAATGATAGAATGTATATGGTATACATACTATCTTTTTGCATAATGGAATAAGCATTGTATGAAATAGAATATCTTCTGATAAATATTCACGTTCAGATAGAAATCTGATATTATTTTTTTCTATGATATTTCTTTTATATATTCCATTCCATACAGACATCCAAATTGTATCGATATCTGGTTTTGTATCAAATATCATACTTTTTAGAAATGGAATTATATTTTTGCCTTCCCATGTTTGATTTAAAACGAAGCATTTATTTTCAGTTCCATCTGAATTATGCATTGTAAAACCTGCATAAACAATATCTGCATTAGTTTCTTTTGCTTTATTATATAAAGTTTCATAAGCTTCTATAGAAGTATAATCATCAGAATCTATAAAAGCAACATATTCACCTGTTGCAATCTCTAATCCTGCATTTCTAGCATCACTTAGTCCGCCATTTCTCTTATGAATTACTTTTATTCGATTATCTTTTTGGGCATATTCATCACATAATTTAGGACAATTATCAGGTGAACCATCATCAACCATAATAATCTCAATATCTTGAAGTGTTTGATTTATTAATGCTTGCATACAACGATCAAGATATTTCTCAACATTATATATTGGAATAATAATACTTACTTTAGTCATAAAAACATTTACTGTTTGGAGTTATTATTTTTTTGGGCTTCTTCAATAATATACGAAATTACAGCTTTTGGACAAGAATAATCATCCCAATACTTTTTTGCATTTTTTTGTAACATTTCTAGTTTTCTGCCAAATGTATGATCAAAGACAGCTTCCATATTATTTTCTTCTATAAATATAATATTCTTACCATTTTCGATTCCAATAGGAATTTGATTGTAAAATGGAGTCGAAAAAATAGCCTTACCCATACAAAAATATTCAGCTAATTTCCATCCGTGACAATTATGTACAGCCGGCACATTAAACGCGATTTCAGATTTATTCATTTTTTTAAGATACTCTTTGTGAGTATAACGACGGGAAAGCATTAAATCCGAATATTCATTTATGTCTACATTTTCTTTATTCACAAAACCACCTTCAAATTCTATATCTTGATTTTTTCTACATAAATTCATAAATTTCATTCTTGTTCTATTAACATGTTCTGATTTTTTCCATAAATTACATGCTAGAAATACATATTTCTTTTTCTTGTAATTTATATCTGTAGTTTTATATGAAGAAAGTGGTTGTCGATGAAAATATTGTAGCGCATAATTTTTTACATAATCAATGAAGAAACCCGGATGATTATTAAATGCTTTTAAGTAATTTGTTATAAAATAATATATTGTTTCAAATAAACTCCACACACGAATTCCCATATATGGAGGAATCTGAATTATTTTTGAATAATCAATCTGTTCTTTACCATAAAATATTTTATTATATTTTTTATTTATATTTACTTTAAAATATAAATCAGCCCAATTCATTGCAGTAAGACTAATATTACAAGCATCGTCTGCAAAATCAATTGCTATATGTTTTAAGACATTGTCATTGTCATCTAATAAAACAAAACAAACATTTGCATCAAAATTCCACATACCTTCCCCTTTTCTATCAAGATTCTTGAAATATTTTTCAGAAAAAGAAACATTTTTCTTTCCTAAAACATCATATAAACCTTGTAGATAAAACGAAAAATAATATACATTAGCTGAAGGATCAATAACTGCTTTCATTGTGTTATTTTCTTTTTATAAATTATCAAGATAAATTATTTTTAATCCAATCCATAGAATCATTCCTAATAATGCTTAAATTAAATTGTTCTGTTTCATATGAATAAAATGGATTTATATGTTTAATTTCTGTCCCTATTTTTATTGCCAAATCAGATACATTCAACTTATTTAATAATGTAATTTGTCTGTCGTCCCCATTATCAGGAATAATAGAAATTAGTGGACGGCCAAAATTAAGTGCAAAAGCTGTACCATGAAATGATGATGTCAATACAATGTCGGCATTATTGAAATAATCAATAAAATCAGGAATAGATGAGTTAATAATATTCTTATATTTCAATACACTTTTATAATCATGAGAAATTTCACCATCGAGAACATATATCTTATATCCCAGCTGTTTTTGAAAGTATTCTGCAACTTCAAAGATGTATGGCTGTGGTTTAAAAGCATAATCTAACATATATAAAAGTATATAATTTTCTTTCTTTTTAAATTTAGAACGAGGTATCGCAGCAAGCCATTCAGATTTGGAAAGCATAAGTGTAGGATCAAGTAACACCTGTACATTTAAGGGAACGCCTAATTGATGCTCTATAATTTCTTTACCATAACTTTCTCTAACAGAAATAGCTTTAAATGTAGATAGATAATGCTTAAATTTATCTATATATTCATCTGGAAGCTTTTTCAGCGCGAAGCTCGATGAAATAGATATTTTAGGTTTCCCACTTGGAACAAAAGATAAAAGATATACAGAATCACCATAAGAGAAACGTGTATTCCACACTTGATCACTACCAACAATAAAGACATCATAATTATCCCATATTTCAGCCCGTAGCTCATCTAATGATTTATATCTTTTTGTAAGATGCAAAAAAGAACGGCGAAACCGTTCTAATTTTTTGCTTTTACGGTGTTTTGCTTTAATACCAAGAACTTGAGCCAAAATACTTTTTAATATTGGTTTACTGTTACCATGCAAAAAATACCATGGATTATTTCTGTCGTAATCAATTATTTTACACTCAAAGCCCATGTTTTCAAGCAATGTTTGAGTTGCAAATGCTTGAAGTACTGACCCGAAATTAGGTACTGAATAAATTGTTACAAGGCCTATCTTTTTGTACATATCAGTATTTCATTATATGTAGTTTTCTAAAAACTTTTAATGGAAACTCAATAATCGAAACAATTTTATCTATTGTCGTCAATGGTAGCCTACTTCTCATAAGATATAGTGTCAATAGGCGTAACGGATGAGCGTGAGCGTTAGTTTTCATTTGACCCTCACAGACGATATCAATTTGTATGTGCTTTTTATATATATTAGACATTTGATATATAATATCTTTTCCTCTAGATGTTATTGCCAAAACACCTGTTACACCTTTATCTTCATTTTCGTAGGTTTTTCCCCACAAATCACCGATACGTATATCTGCATAAGATTTTGACATCTTAAAGCGACAAGCAGAAGTACATTGAAATCCAAGACAATGGTGTCCTAAAAAGTATTTATAGAACAAATCACCTTGAGACATTTTTGAATTGTACAATCTTTTATTAATACTTTCATGTAAGTTTGTCTTGTCTTCCGTTTCCGTATTTTGCATAGACATTGCCCATGAATCATGCCAACCATTTTGTTTGTTTCGCCATGATGCGTTGCAGATTTTACCAATTTTATTTTCAACAAAGTCACAATATCTATTCCAAAGATGCATTGATGGAACACCATGACAGAAGAAATCGATAAGGACAAACCTGTCCTCTGCATGTTTTCTTGTAATGATTCTACGTAAAGATGCAATTTGACATGGAGTACCAATTACAGCATATTTACCATTCTTAAAATCTAATTTCTTAAAAGAATCAATAGTATAACTTTGTATATATTTTGAACCTGCACTTTGTTTTAAACAATCATCATTTTCCGAAAAGTAATGTTCTGCTATACCTTTTTCGGCATTATATCTTACACCACAAAATGTATATCCTTTTTTTATAAGGTAGCTGGCAATTTCGTAACCAGTCCCTCCAGATGATGATGTTCGTCTTATTTCCGGATTAAGGCTCCATGTTGCATATCCTTCGGGATTTCCGTCTTGTTGTTTATCTTCTTTATTGTAATAAGCACAAACTTTTAGACATAACCCACATTTAATACAAGCATCATCATTAATTATAACAGGACTATAAAATCCATTACGATCAAGTCGTATATCAATAATTGCTTTGGGACATGAAATAGTGCATACTCCACATCCATAACAATTATGTATTTCTGAAACATTTATCATTTATTTAATAATATAGTCAATAAGCATTATTAAAATATATGTGTAAAAAATCTCACTAACTCATGCTATGCATGAATAAAATGAAATATTTTTTTAAATTTAGGCATTATTTTTACATTTAGATAGTGGGTGTTAAAAGCATGTTTCTTTATTTTTTTGAAATTTTCAACAGAAACATGAGATACTTCTAATGGTAAAAATTTATTAGGGATGAATTTAAAAATATCAAGATCAAGAACATGTTTGTCCATTGACATCTTCCTATGTAAAAAATGGGTATACAAAAATTCTTCCCTTTTAAGATTATCACCATCCATATAGTACCGAAATATGTGTCCATTATCCCATGTGTAAACAGCTTCTTTGTATGTTTCTATTTTATATCCATGGTTATATTTATAAGTATCTATACCTAAATATCTGCTTCTTATAAATTTTGTTGGTAAAGTTCTTAGATTTAAAGAATAATCCGTTTTGAATACATTTCTGTTTTGTGAAAGAAAAAGTTGATTAATATTGTATTCATCATGATATTCCTCATCGAACCAACATATTTTATTAGTTGTAAAAACATCTTTGTATAAAATACGATTTTTAAATTTAGACATAAACCTGCGGTTATTCTCATAATTGTTTTTATAAAGCACCATATGACCAATACAAAAAATTTTATCATACTCGTCTAACAAATCTTCAGTTATGAAACTAGATAAATTTCCCATTAAGGTATCAACATCGCAATGAGCCCAAAACTTAAAGTCATTTATGTATTCTTCAAATATGTATCCGTATGCAGGTTTATAATCACATAGCTTATATGGATTACATAGTTTTAACGTGAGTTCGATATAAGAACCTTACGCAATAAGCC
>UMEP01030238.1_pt1 | contig 10733 bp, 9 predicted proteins | sample 1964771 | NCBI WGS metagenome assembly UMEP01 (sample SAMEA4836022, study PRJEB28245) | human gut metagenome | biome: gut microbiome; material: fecal sample | place: Denmark | collected 2008 | reverse complement strand
TTTAGATATAATTAATCACAAAGTTAGCTAACATAGCCTAATATAAAAATAGTGGTCGTGGTCGTGGTCGTCAAATGCCTTATTTTATAACGATATCTAATAGATTGACTATAATTGAAGCTAAAATTGAATTACTTAGTTTTTGTTGATTTTACTAGCATTTCTTCATATGAAATCTTAGTCGAGATCCTACTCGGAATCCTACTCGGGTCGGTGATGAAAAGAGTATAAAAAATGTTCATCTACTTATTTCCACACTCTCGTGGTAACTTCATTTACTTTCTCAAGGTGTGGAGAACTGTTGAATTTTCAATGTTGTACGTTCATTACAACCAATTCATTAATATTATTTTATCTAATATCATATTTCTTTATCTCCTTTACATATATGTATTTATTATTTATTAAGTATATCTAACTATGTCTAACAACTTTCAAGATACTTGTAATCTAAGTACTACTCGTGTACCAAACACATAATACCCTAGATTCGGACTATAGGCTTTTGGACATAGTTATACCTAGCAACCAAAAACTTAAATTAAGCTAATGATTGATAGATATAAACTATAATATTTAATACCCTGAGTTCCTCATATGAGTATTTTGTATCACCTTGCTTTAGTTTACCTATATAAAGGGTATTGTTTTTACGTTGATACAAGCCCTCAACAACTCTATTATTGAGATAAACAATACTACTCCTACATATCACTATGTAAGACTTGATTTCCTCCAGTCCTTTCGTGGTAGACATCACCTAGCAATATGAGTACAAACGGTGTAAGCAAGGTAATAATCCTCCTCATATCTGTTGATTTTTTGCATTGGCTCAACTCACCTTCGTTTATAGTGTTACGGCATCACTCTTATATGTTCTAATATCTCACGACAAAACCCATATAAGCTCTCATATTTGGTAAATGAGCCACCCTTATTTTTAGTAAATAAGCAACTCTAACTACTTTGATTAGTTAGTATCTTGTTTTATTTGCTCTTTCTTGTGTATTTTGTTGTATCAAAGTTAGGTTTTATTACTTGTCCTAAGTCAGACTTTTTTGCTTTTTTCTTAGCTTTTTTCTTAGCTTTTTTCTTTGCTTTTTGTTCCTCAAGCTTCTTCTTTCTTTCTCTTTCTTTTTTTAGCTGATGTTTAAATTTATCTTGTTGTAGCTTATCTTGATAAGACATTTCAAATCCATTACACTTATAATTAACTTTGCTACACCAACCCTTGAATTTTTCGCAAAAACCTTCTTTGTTACTTTCACAATCCAAACATACTTTTGCATTTTTCTTTTTTACACTATCAATATGTCTAATAAATTTCTTTGTTTTATCACTTCGAGTATATTCAATAGTTCCACCCATTGAAACTCCAGACTTTAAACCCATTAAATCACCTCATTACATAAAATATAAACATTAAAAAAAGCTATCACCCAACACCTGAGCAATAGCTTGTATATATCCTAAGTAATTTTACATTTCTTTAAATTTTACTAATTTAATATTGTATTTTTATTAGTTTTTGTTTATACTAAACAATATAAATTAATAAATTATTATAAATTGTTTATCTGATGTTCGCCAAAACATCTTTTAAAAATTTATAATTATAAAGATTACTTGTACTACTAACTGTTGCCTCAGTTGGTACGAATTTCCCACTAGGTCGCCAAACCGAACGGAAAACTTGTGATCTTTTTTTATGTAATTTTTTAACTTAATCAAATACTATCACATTATTTACATATTATTCAATATTTTTTATTTATTTTGTCGATATTTTCTTTAAAAAATTTATTTCAAGCTTCACAGCCCACTAAAAACTAACCTCTATTTTCCATTTTAAGCATACAGTAATATAAATACCTTAACAACAGTTTCACTCCTCTCTCAGATACCAAATTTTACGTTTTATGTATATTCTAATCCTCTTGTTCTAATAATCTAATACTTTCGCTTATATCTCTTTTACTTTTGCTATCAATAACTGACCTAGGTTGATATAAAAAGATGTCTACTTGTTTATACGACTTCCTTCTGTCCATTACAGTTCTAACCATTTTTACGGCCTTTTCAGTTGGAATAGGCATAGCATCATCAGAAAATAACTTCTTTTCTCCTTTTATAAACTTCTCCAAGCTATCCTCTTTGTTTAATATCTCATAGCCTAACCTTTTATATTTATTTATCGTTTCTTTTTCTAACAGTAATAATAATACTTTATTTAATGTTGTATGTAAGTTGATACTATCAGATAATATTATTTCAATATCAACCTCATAATCATCTTCATTGTACAACTCTTGCAATCTTTTATTGTAGTGTGATCCGTTCTTCAACTGTTCAATATGTTTTAAATATCTCTTTTCAAAGTTTGTAGTTTCCCCCACATAAACTCTCTTATTCATTTTATCTATTATTGTATAAATAGCTTTTTGCATTTTTTCTTATTTTACTCCTTGTAATAATTATTTTGCTATAATCACTACTCGTACTCTCTCCAATCACCTCATATACACCTTTACAACTTGTTAAAGGTATAATTTATCACCCTAAGCTTCAAAACCTCTCATATCGTCAAATAAGGCTTTGAAGCTTAAATTTGGGCATAAAAATAACTACTCTTCAACATCAAGTAGTTCTGATAATCCATAGAATTCTTCTATTAAATCTAATATCTCATCTTCAGTTAATCTTATTATTTTTGATACTTCTACACTCTTAGTATTGCTTTCAACGATGTCCATAAACTCATAAACAGTTGATAGATTCTCAAATGTTGTATAATTTATATGTTTAACATTTGCAGACATCATTATATGCATTATGTTGTTCATTTTTCTAACTATCTCATACTCTTCAGTACTTATTTTTTCATCATCACAAAGTTGTTTCATATATATATTTGACCAATACTTCCCATACTTATCAGTAGATTTATACATCATTTTATCTACAATACTCATAACTAAAGATAGCTTTTCTCTAGACTTTCTTCTCCATATGTTCTCTAATATTTCAGATACTTCACTATCTCTATGTCCATAGAAATCCATAAAAGCACTAAGTCCATTTAAGTTTGAACCTTCAAAGAAAGATATCTTCTTCTCAATTGTATTGTATTCCTCTTCCCACTTACATAATAACATTTCATATATCCAATGATACTTTCTTTCACACTTTGGAATATATTCAAGTAACTCTTTGTATGTCATTTCATCTAGCTCAGATTTATCTATTGTATTGAGTATTTTATCTCCAACTTCTTCACTCTTATTACAGATGCAACTTTGTGCAATAAACATTGCAGCCATTAATAATTCATCTTCTCCAAACTCATTTTTGACTAGGTTTACACCATCTATATCTGTTATACCTTCCTTATCAACCATTTGATTATTATTTAGTGTTCTATAAGCTTTTGTACACATTCCTGAAATATCTAACAAGCACATTTCTCTTAATACTTGCTTATCCATACTGTAATAAGCACCTCCACTTGTTTTTAAATAATACTTATCATCAGATAATGCTATATATTTTATATTATGAATAACCATACCCTCTCTTAATGGCATATGGTTAAGTATGTTCAAAGTTTGATTTTTCATTTTTTAGTACCTCATTTTCTCTATATTTTTTATGGAATAAAATCACTACCTTTTCAAAACATATAGTATATAACTATTACTATTATATTTTTTAAAAGAGTAGTGATTTTTTCCCTTATTTTTATTAGTAAAATCGCACACTCTATTTTGCAAAAATGCAACTTTGTGCAAACTATAAATTATTCAAATCATCTAAATTAAAGTCATTATCATAGTATGATATGACCTCTTCTTCTATCTTTTCAACAATAGAACTATTCTCTCTAAATACTTCAATTGAAGACTTTTTGACATCTTCTTTCTTTGGAATATCATTGTCTTTACTTGGTATAATTGGAGCAAGTGTATTTGTGATCTTATCTATAAAGCTTTCTGCTTGTTCTATATATCCTTCTTTTCTTTGGATGGTATTGTAAAATATCTTAATCTCTTTGCCCTTATTTGATTTAACACTTTTTAGTTTTTCAAATCTATTCCTTCTTTCTTCAACATCTGTCCCTAGGTTCATATTGTAAATAACTTTATCCATAGAGCTCTGTAAATAAGCTTTATGCCCTTCAGATAAGAACTCATCTATTGTCATATGTTCAAACTTCATTAAATGAGTTTTTATTAGTTCTATTGATGTAGTAAGCTTTAAATACGGTCTACTATTGTATATTTTAAATCTTCTTGCAGATAATCTATTTAATTTCTTGTGAAACTCTTGTATATCTGATTGTGTTCCTAAATTGTAAACTTGTGCTAAGTTTTTATATCCCATCTTTTTTGCAACTTCTAATCTAATAACTTCTATAGCTAATCTTTGTTCTTCTGTTGCAATTGCCTTCATATACTTCTTTTTTCTTCTATTCTTCTCTATTTCTAATCTATCTTCTTCTATCTCATCATCAAGAAAGTTTCCGTTCTCATCATATGTAGATACTACATCTATTTCCATTTCCTCAGATACTACTGCCAGCCCTTGATTACTTAATGAATTTATCAAGCTATTTACTGTTGAATATGATTTATTATTTATAGATGGGAATAGAAATTCACTTACATTTGGATCAATATCAAAGTATTTATTAAAATAATTTGGTGTATTTCTGTAAGCATTGTAATTCCATCTATTCCTTATACCACATCCACAAGCAATATCGTGCTTTGTAAGTTTTATACTTATTGTGTTATTATCATCGTGAAGTATATTATCCTTTTTATACATAAAGTCATCTTGTTGCATTGTATCCACTTTATTTATGTTATTCTTGTTAGATAACTCCATTAATGCACTGTTTAATATTCCATATATCATTGTATTGACCAAAGCATTATTGTATTTACTGTTGTTTCCTCTACTATTTGCACTAGTTCCTCTTTTATCCTTTGTAAGTTCCTTGATTTCATCTTCAGATATATTTTTAAAACCTTTTACAATGTGCTGAGTTCCTTCCTCTTCATACTCTATCAGTTCAAGTATTAGGTTCATATTTTTCTTTTTAGTGTTATAGTTACCTTCATTTATACCTAGAGCTTTACAAAACTTAGGATAACTATATTTACTTCCAATCTGTAATTGCTTTATATTCTTAGCAATAACTTCTTTTGCTATTGGTTTCTTCTTGGTTTTTATCATAAAAAATTACTCCTTTTTGTTGATTTTACTAGGTTTTCTTCAGTTCGACCATTTTTATTCTTCTAACAGTATAAATATATTCTTTCTATTAATAGAATAAAAACGGTCTAACTGAAGTTTTCCTTTATTTTTCAATGAAATCTCACTATATAGTGATGATTTTTTTCACTTTTGAACATCAAAAATAAGTATGCTGTAACCTACTTCACATACTCATTTTCTTTATATATAATCATCAATTCTTCAATTCCATTGTCTATCATACAATACATTTCTTCTGATAACTCTTTTTCTCTAGTCTTATTATCAAGTTCTTGTGTTAGAATCTCTTTATTAAGACTTGGCATTATCTCAGATATACATATACTTTCACATAGATATAATTCATCTCTAGACTTTAGATCACTCATTTCAATATAAGTAATCTTATCCCACCTTCTAAGCTTCATATAGTCTGATATGTTACTATGACAAGATATATGCTTATTAAGTCTGTTTAAGTTTACCGTAGAACCACAGTAAACTATTCTCTTATCTTCATATATGAAATATAGATAATAGGATAAGTTTCTATTATAGTATCTTTTTCTGTATTCTCTCTCTTTGTCTTTATTCTTCTCTCTGTAAGCCTTAGCATAAGCCTTGTGGCACTCTTTACACTTATTACTTCTGTTATAAAACTCAGTTACTTCCTTTTCTTTTTTACATACTTTGCAAATTTTATGATTAGATGTCATTATAAACTCCTTTAGTTGATATATTTTAGAAGTTATATGTCCTAGTCATTTTGTTAATTTCACTAAATCCCCTCTGTAAGCCTTTGTATCAGTTTCAAGGTACAAATACCTTACCTAATGTCTGTAAGCCTTTTAGAAGCTAATCAGTAGCTTCATATTTTACTCTATGTTGATATATTTTCTATTCTGTTAAAATTGCAGTTTTAATAGGATTCACTCATAGTCTATATGTGTCCATATTTTTGCAAAATAAAAGAAGGGTAGAGTATACCCCTCAAGCACCTATTTTTTAAGTGCTAGTACACAAAGCACTTGTTCTATTCCGAATTCATTTTTCTTGTGCAATTCATAGAAATTGTTATATCCAACTTGCTTTAAGTCGTAGTAACCTTCACTAGAAATCTGTTCAACTTTAGTAATTTCTTTATAATCTATCATCTTTTGATCTTTTCCATAGTAAAAATATTGAACTCTGTTATTAAATTCTCTGTTGAATGTATATGTTTCTTTAGTATATGAATCAACTAATGTAGCACTAAGTATGTCATCATCTGCAACAAGTCTTGAGAAGTCATTTACTGTATTTTTATGAGTATTTGAAGCGTTTATTCCTATCCTAGAATAGATACTTCTATTATTATAATCTTCTCTATACTGTGCCTTTGCCCTTACCTCATTTGATGCTTTAAAGTAGTCTGATGCAGATACTCTAGTTTGTTGATTCTTATTAGAAGGTGCATATTTACCACCATTTGCAACAACTCTGCTTACTCCTGAGCTGTTTTTGAAGCTTTCATCAGTTTCATAGTATTTTTCTAATCCATTATTAGCTATTGTAAATCCGTATTTATCTCTTGTTACTCTTTCTTTGAATAGTTTTGACATATTAATTACCTCATCTTTCTTATTTTCTATTTCTGTCTATATTTTGGTTATAAAAAAAGAAGTAGTTTACTTACATACTACTTCTCTTTATAAAGTCTTGTATATCTGATTCTAAGTAGAACCTTCTATTTGTTGCACTTCTTCTAGCTCTTAAAACATTATTCTTATCATATCTGTATAATGTCTTATAGCATATATTTAGTATTTCACATACCTCTTCTGGCTTATATCTTTTTATATTTTTAACTAATTCTATATTCATATCTTGACCTCTTTTCTTTTTAAATATATTAACCTTGCTAAATTGTTGAACTCTCTGTACTTCCGTTCATACAAAGAGTTCATAATTACATAATAGGTTAAGGAGATATTTGAGAGATATTATTCTCTCACTATAAATAAATAAAGCTTATCTATCTATAGTCAAAGAATAAGTGTCTATCTCCTTCCATTATACTACAAATGAAAAATTGTAAAAAATCCTCTTAAGCCATTGGTATCACTTGGTTTCAGAAGATTGAGTTTCTTCAACTTTCTGACTACTTCTGTCTATCTCTTATCATTATTTAAAAAAACTACTTTTTATAAAAAAACCTCTGTAGGCATTGATAACACTATGATAATAAGATTTTTACATTTCAAATTTTTTAGATTTTTGACTATCTCTGTCTATTCTCTTATCATATAAAGATATTAGCATTTTTAAAAAATACCTCTCAACCCATTGGAACAACTAACTTACAGAGGTTGAATAAATCGGCGTTTTAGATTTCTGACTATAAGTGTCTATCTCTTATCATATAAAGATTTGTGAAGAATATTTAAAAAATACGTCTGTAACTATTGGTATTACTCATTCACAGATGTATTTTCTAAATCAATACTTTTTAAATTTTTGTCTACTTCTGTCTATCTCTTATCATATAAAGATTTGATGTTTTTGTAAAAAAAACCTCTACAGCCATTGGTATTACTTGCACACAGAGGTTTTTCTCCTTTCCTCATTTTTAGATTTTTGACTATCTGTGTCTATTCTCTTCCATTATTTATTTTTTATTAAATTGATAAATAATACCCCTAGAGCATTGATTTAACTAGGCTGCAGAGGTATTTCTAAATCAATACTTTTTAAATTTTTGTCTACTTCTGTCTATATTCTTCCATATATACTACAAATGAATTTTTTTAAAAATATCTACTTTATTCCATATAAATACTAGGTTATAGAGGATTCCAGCTAACTTCACATTTTAGATTTTTGTCTATATGTGTCTATTCTCTATCATTAAAAAAGAAAGTCGTATTTTTCAAAAATACCTCTGTACATAAGTTATACCAATGCATACAGACATTTTTTTAAAACGTACTTTTCAACCTTTAGTGTCTACTCGGTATCGAAAAGTTGGTGATACGAGATAGTTATATGGTTTATGTTTGGTAGACAAGTCAAGCACCAATATCGATGTTTTCATACCCCCACTTGACAAGTAAAGCTATTAAATCGATTTTAGAAAGGCTTTAAATTCTTCATTGATATATTAAGTTCAACAATAAAGACACTCTTATTTGAGTGCCTACAATTTATCTTTTTACATCTTCTAGATATTCATCTATTAAATTCAATATCATTTGATCTTCTTTTTTAGATAAATCTAATTTGCTAACATTTATATTAAAACTAATCTCGTATTCTTCAAAGTCGCAATATGGACAATAAGCTTCTAATGTTATATTTGCTATAGTATATTTGTTCTCTTCATATACATCATTAACGCTTAATAATTTTTCAATTTCTAACCAATTTTTACACTCTTCACATTGTAATAATTCTTTCAATTCCTTCATTTGTTCAACCCTCCTATTGTTTATATCTCTATTGTAGCACCTCAGAAGCCGTTTATTTAGCTTCTAAGTGTACATATATTTGTATATTTATTGTTGTTCTCCCTTAACTACTTCTATGTATTTCTTTAATGTATTTCTGCTTATATTATGTTTATTCATTAAATCTATTTGTTTTATACTTCTATCATTGATAAATAGCTTTATATCTGCTTTAAGTTCATCAGACATCTTATCTAATTGACCTTTCTTTCTTCCACCCATATTGCCACTAGCTTCCATACCTTGCTTTATTCTTTTAACTATGATTTCTCTTTCTTGTTGCACTCTATCAAGTTCTACTATTAATAAAAGCTTTATAGTGCCTTCTAAAGCCGTCTTAGTTACTAATTGTTGGCTATTAGCTATATTAGTTAATTGCTTTATATAATCAGATGATATAGTTGGATTATCTAAGAATACTAAATTAATTCCTTTGTTCATTAACTCCATATACTTCTCATATCCTTCTTCTGCTTGTCTAGTGAATCTTGATATTTCTTTAAATACTATTGTATCTCCGTTTTGTAATATCTTTTCTAATTCAATCCAATCAGGTCTATTGAATGTACTACCGCTTTTATCATCTTTATATATTTGTCTTTCTCCAAAGCTCAACTCATTCTCATTAGCATATCTTTCTAAAGATTTCTTTTGTCTTTGAAATGATTGCTTATCTGCACTTTCTTTCGTACTTATTCTCATATAGAAATATGTATTTGCCATTTTATTTACCTTTCTTTGCGTCATTTTCGCTATACGTTATTTGATACTTTAATTATACTATCATTTTAGGTATTCGTCAACTATTTTGATATTTTTTATTTAAAGGTTTTTACAAAATACCTATTCTGACACCTTTGTATAAAAATGACACTTCTACATAACAAAAAAGCCACCTATAAAATAATATAGATGGCTCAACAATAATATAAAAATTAAATATTTTAAGTTATTAAGATTATGTACAATCTATGTAAATTCTATACCTATTCATTATTTATTATGTTCATTTATTAATTTGTGTATCAATCCAATTGAACAGTTGAACTCCTTAGCCAATGATCTAATACTCTTCCCTTCATCTCTAGCTTCTAAAATAGCGTTCACTTGTTCAGTATTAAACTTCTTCCTTCTTCCAGCTCCTCGTTCATTTTTAATTGTTGAACATTCTATCTTATTTTGTAGTTTACTATTTTCATTCTTTAAGCTATTTATTTCCTCTTGTAATCTATTTATTTTAGCTTGTAAAGTATTTGTACCTTGTTCATTATTGTTCATTAATTCAATATCAAAGTAACTATAATATCCTTGTTTATTTCTATTTTCATAACTTTCATATGTTCCTACTTTAAATACCTTCTCTAGTTCATTAATTATAACTTGAACATCTTCTTTGTTTTTAGTGCCTAACCTTATTTTATAAGTAGGTTTATTAAATGTATTATTATACAACTCCTTCAAGTGTTCACTATTATATTTGAACAAGGTATTAAAAGGATATAGGTCATAAGATACGTTGCACCTACTTTCTCTGCTATAAAAGCTACCTTCTTTGGTATCAGCTTCAATCAAATTAGATTGCTTTAGTTGTTCTAGTTGATAACTTTCTAAATTATAGTATTTAGCCACCTTCCAGCTAGGAATATAAATATATTTTACAAATGAATTGTATAACTTATCTATAAGATCATTATCATCTATTTTCTCAAGTATAGAAGCTATACTATCCTTACCTAATACTTTAATCCCTTGCTCTTGTGCAAATCTAACTATATCATCTTTAGCTATTGGTTTATTCTTACCTATGTTTATCTTCAAATTCTCAATAAATAACTTCTCTATCTGTTCATTAATCAATTTATATACACCACCTATTCCATAATACAAGTGTATACTATTTAATTTATGAACACAATAATAATATAAGGCTATGTTAGCCATCTTCGTTATAGATATGACATAAAAACAACCACGCCTTAGACTTTTCAA
>UMEP01020238.1_pt1 | contig 10760 bp, 7 predicted proteins | sample 1964771 | NCBI WGS metagenome assembly UMEP01 (sample SAMEA4836022, study PRJEB28245) | human gut metagenome | biome: gut microbiome; material: fecal sample | place: Denmark | collected 2008 | reverse complement strand
ACCTGCTGGTCAAGCTGAACCAGCGCAACCCGGAGGTGCAGCAGTACCATTATGATACAGTCCGCTTCTGGGTGGAGCAGTTCGACATCGACGGCATCCGTCTGGACGCAGCCGATGTGCTGGATTTCGACTTCATGCGCGGGCTGCGCCGTCTGGCAAACGAGGTAAAGCCGGAGTTCTGGCTGATGGGCGAGGTCATCCACGGCGATTACAGCCGCTGGGCCAACCCCGAGATGCTCCACTCCGTGACCAACTACGAGCTGCACAAGGGCCTGTGGAGCGGCCACAACGACCACAACTATTTTGAAATCGCCCACACCATGCGCCGTCTGCAGGGACTGTGCCACGACACCCGGCTGTATCTCTTCTCGGATAACCACGATGTGGAGCGCCTGCCCAACAAGCTGCGCAACAAAGAGCACATCCGGCATATCGCCATTCTGGTGTACAGCCTGTGGGGCATCCCGTCCATCTACTACGGCTCAGAGTTCGGCATCGAGGGCAAAAAGGAGTGGGGCAGCGACTGGCCGCTGCGCCCTTGTCTGGAGCTCAGTGACTACGCTGATGCAGAACGTACAAATCCTGTTACCAGTGTATACAAAGCGCTGGGGAAATGCAAGGCTGAATTGCCGGAAATGACCTACGGCGAGGTAAAGGAATTGCAGCTCACCACCCAGTGCTACGCCTTTGCCCGGGTGCTGGACGGCAAGGCCGTGGTGGCGGTGCTGAACAACGGCGATACCCCCGCACAGCTGGAGTTCCAGCTGCCGGTGGAAGCTGCCAAGGTCACCGACCTGCTGGCGGACACCGTGGGCGCACAGGAGGTGCTGGTCTCCACCGAGTGGGACCGCATGAAGGTGCAGCTGCCCTCCAATTACGCCACCCTGCTGAGATTGGAATAAAGCAACGCCTGCGGCGTGACCGGCGCAAAAGCCTTTACCCTTTGGAGATAGGTTTCCCCCTTCCGGGGGAAGCCTTTGTTCAGAAAGCTGAGATTGGAATAACCTTGCACATTTTGCCGCGTTTTGCTACAATAAGGAGAGAAAAGTCGTTTTACGGAAAGGAAGCCTGACCCCCTATGAATGCAGCACAGCGCAGAGAATGCATCCTGACCCGGCTGAACAGCGCCGGTGCCCCCTTAAGCGCCAGCACGCTGGCGGCAGAACTGGGGGTGTCGCGGCAGATCGTGGTAGGGGATGTGGCGCTGCTGCGCGCCGGTGGGGCGCAGATCGATGCCACCCCCCGGGGCTACCAGCTGCACCCGGCGGAGAAGGGCTATACCGGCATTCTGGCCTGTGTGCACCGCACGCAGGAGGAGATGCGCCGGGAGCTGTACACCGTGGTGGATCAGGGCGGCACGGTGGTGGATGTGGCGGTGGAAAACAGCCTGTACGGCGAGATTCGCGCCACATTGAACCTGTGCAACCGGTACGATGTGGATAACTTTATCCGTCAGGCAGCCGATGCACCCGAAAGCCTTTTGAGCCGCATGACCGGCGGCGTGCACCTGCACACCCTGCGCTGCCCGGATAAGGAAACCTTTGCCCGCATCCACGATGCTTTGGAGCAGCAGGGGCTTTTGTATCGCAAGGAGTAACGCCGCTCCGCTTATACCCAGTATAAAAAGGGCTGCGGGGCTTGTCTATCCGCAAAAACGGAAAAATGTTGGAAAATCAACAAAAATGCAAAAGAGGTGGGTTTTCTGGATATCCGCATTGAAAAGACCGAGCGCGCCATCAAGCAGGCCTTTATGGAGCTGCGCCGCGAAAAGCCGGTGGAAAAGATCCGTGTCAAGGAGCTGTGCGACCGCGCCTGCATCAATAAATCCACATTCTACGCCCATTATCAGGATATCTATGCGCTGGCCAACGCCATGGAGGACGAGATGGTGCACGCGGTGGTGGAAAGCCTGCCCCGCCTGACCGCCAGCGATGTGAGCGAGCGCACCGAGTGGCTTGCGCGGGAGATGTTCCGCGCCTTCACCGCGCATCAGGCCGAGATCAGCGTGCTCTTCTCCGGCTCCCGGCAGGGGCTGTTCATCAACCGGGTGGAACAGGCCATGTGCCAGTGCATCGCCCAGACCGACCCCACCTTTGAGACGGACGTAGTGCGCAAAGTGGTGCTTTCCTTCTGCGTGCAGGGGTGCTACTACACCTTTACCACCTACTGCGGCCAGATGGACGAAAAGCGCCTTGTGACCCTGCTGGCCTCCATCGCCCGCGCCGCGCAGCGGATACGGATGTAACGCGGGATGATCAAAAATGGCCGCCGCTTGTGTTTTGGCCATCTTTAAAGGAATAATTATTTTTACTTCGGGATAGCGGAGCGTCTGCGGACGCTCCGCTATCCCATTTTTTTTATAGGGGACGCGTGCTTTTGGCATAACCACCAAAAAATAAGACGAAAATTCGTCATCTGCACTTTTTTACCATATTTTTCAAGAAAGAGTTTACACTATGCCGGAAACGGTGGTATTATATAAAATAGTATGGTATGGGGTAAAATGCGCCTGCGTACTCCGGGAGGGCATGGGATGAAGAACAAGATCTCGCGCCGCAGCTTTCTGGCGGCGGCTGCGGTCTCGGCGGCGGCACCGAGGCCGAGATCAACGGCGCAGTCACTTTTTTAAAGTGGTTCACCGAGCCGCAGAATAACATCGCTTTCGCGGTGGAGTCGGGCTATCTGCCGGTGACCACCGCCGCCAACGACATGGACGCCATCCGCGCAAGCGGGCTGGAGCTGACCGACAATATGGAGCAGATCCTTTCCGGCGCGGTAAAAACGGTGCGCGAAAACGAGCTGTACACCCCTACGGCCTTTGCAGGCGGCAATGCAGTCCGCAAGATCCTGGAATACAGCATGGGCGATCAGGCCAGTGCCGACCGGGACACGGTGCTGGAACGCATCGCCGCAGGCCAGAGCGCGGAGGCAGCCACGGCAGAGTTTTTGACCGACGACTATTTTGAGGCGTGGTATCAGGCCACCCTTGCGCAGTTACAGCAGTACGAGGGCTGACCGCCCGCAAAAAAGACGGAAAGGAGGCAGGGCGATGTTTGACGCATGGAAACAGCGCCAGCGGAAGCGCTTGGAAAACAGACCGGAAAGAACCGTGTTCTACAATATTTTTGCTACCATGATGCTGGTGCTGGCGGTGGAGCTGCTGATGTCGGCCGCCAGCATCCTTGCCATCAACGTGACCGGGCAGCTGGACGAAAACGCCAAGGATCTGCTTACCATGCGGGTGCGCAACCGCGCCAGCTATGTGCAGGAGATCCTGCGGAACGCGGAGGATCTGGAGCAGCTGAGCGACCAGATCACCGCCACCACCCAGCAGCTGCTGAAAAGCGGCGATATCTCGCTGGACACGCTGGATAACAGCAGCGAACAGAGCGATGCTTTGCTGGTAGCGCTTGCCCCGCAGCTTCTGGACACCCTGCGCACAAAGCAGGTGACCGGCATTTTTCTCATCCTGAACACCCACGATCTGGACACCTGCGAGGTGGGCAAAAAAATGCCCGGCATCTACCTGCGGGATATGGACCCGGACGCCCGCCCTTCGGAGCGCAACAGCGACCTTTTGCTGGAACGCGCCAGCGCCACAGTGGTAAAAGAGCTGGCCATCGGCACGGATAAGGGCTGGCAGCCCGCTTTCCCCTATCAGGGAGATACCAAGGGCGGCATCCTGCGCACGGTATTTCAGACCGCGTATAAGAGCGATGCCGGCCTTTCGGCGGAAAGCTATGGCCGCTGGACCACCAACTCCTACTGTCTGGCAGGGGACGACCGGCACGCCATTGCCTACTCCATGCCGCTGATCCTGCCGGACGGCACGGTATACGGCGTGGTGGGCGTGGAACTGCTTACGGAGTATCTGCAAACAAAACTGCCCTTCACCGAGCTGGACGAGGACAAGGCAGGCACCTATTTTATCGTGACCACTACCGATGATGCGCTGACGGACGGCGTGCTCTCCCTGCGCAAGACCGTGACCTCCGGCGAGGATCTGGTAACGGCAGATGCACCGCTGGGCGTTTTGAACTGCCGCAGCAACGGCAACGGCGGCAACTGGGTGGAGCTGAACGATAAGCGCTATTATATGGTGCTGGAGCCGCTGCAGGTGTATAACCGCAACGCGCCCTTTGCCGCCGAAAAGTGGTTTCTGGCGGGTACCATGGAACAGTCGGTGCTGCTGGCTTTTTCCAGCCGGGTGCGCGAGGTGCTGCTGACCACCATAGCGATCACGCTGGTGCTGAGCGTTTTGGGCAGCCTGCTGGTCTCGGCACGGCTGGCCAGACCCATCAACCGTTTGTACCGCGAGGTGATAGACGCGCAGGAGAAAAAGACCTTCCCCCGCCTGTCCCGCACCGCCATCCGGGAGGTGGACCGCTTTGCCGAGACCATTACCGAGCTGAACAAGGAGCTGGTGACCAACTCCACCAAGTTTTTGCGCATCATGGATATGGCCAGTGTGGAGATCGGCGGCTACGAGCTGCGCACCGACACCGGCAGCGTGTTTGTGACCGATAATTTCTTCTCCCTGCTGGGCAAGCCCGAGATGCAGGGCGAGCCGCTGAGCGTGCGCCGGTTCGAGGAGGTGCTCAAGGGCATCCGGGAAAAGAATCCCTGTGACCACACCGCCGAGGGCGACGAGCTTTTGACCATCCAGCAGCCGGACGGCGTGCGGTACATCATGCTGCGCAGCACCATCGAGGGGCACGCCAAGATCGGCCTTGCCGAGGACGTGACCGCCGCCGTGCTGGAGCGGAAGCGCATCGAGCACGAGCGCGATCACGATATCCTGACCGGGCTGTACAACCGGCAGGCCTTCAACCGGGTGTGCACCGAGCTGTTTGCCGCGCCGGAGCGCATGGGCGTGGCTGCGCTGATGATGATGGACCTGGATAACCTCAAGCACATCAACGATACCTACGGCCACGACTGGGGCGACCAGTACATCCGCCGCACCGGTCAGTGCCTGCGGGACAATACCCCCGCCGGGACAGTCTGCGCACGCCTTTCCGGCGACGAGTTCCTTGTGCTGTTCCACGGCTACCGCAGCCGGGACGCAGTGCGGGAAAAGATCGACTGCCTGACGAAGGCCATGCAGCAGAGCGTGGCGCTGCTACCCAGCGGCAACGCCTTGCACATCAGCCTTTCCGGCGGTATTGCGTGGTACCCGGACGATGGGCAGGACTGGGAGACCTTAAAAAAATACGCCGACTTTGCCATGTATCAGGTCAAGCATTCGGAGAAGGGCCGGGTGGAGGAGTTCGACATCGGGGTGTACAACCGCGAAGCCTACGCCGAGCGCACCCGCAGGGAGTTCCGGCAGCTGCTCAGCAATGCGCAGGTGTTCTACTGCTTCCAGCCCATCTTCTCGGCGCGCAGCGGCAGGGTAGTCGCCTACGAGGCGCTGATGCGCTCCGACCTGCCCACCCTGCGCTCCCCGGCCACCATCATGAAGCTGGCGCGGGAGCAGGGGGCACTGTACGAGATCGAGCGCCTCACCTTTACCAAGGCGCTGGAGACCTTCGACAGCCTGTGCCGGGCGGGCAGTGTGTCCGGGGATGCCATGCTCTTTGTCAACTCCATCGTCAGCACCTGCCTGACGCAGGCGGATGTTGATTATATAGACAGCCGCTGGCATGAGTTGCGCCGTCGCATGGTCATTGAGATCACCGAAGAGGAAGCCATCGACTACGAAGCACTGGAGAGAAAGCGCGACGATCCGGGCTCTTCCGGGATGTTTGCACTGGACGATTACGGCAGCGGCTATTCCAACGAGAATACGCTATTGCAGCTTGCACCCCGGTTCGTCAAGGTGGATATTGCCATCATCCGTGGCATCGACACCTCGCCGGACAAGCAGCAGATCCTGCGCAATATGGTGGCCTACGCCCACCCCCGCAGCATGAAGATCGTTGCCGAGGGCGTGGAGACCGCCGCCGAGCTGCGCACGGTCATCGAGCTGGGCGCAGACCTTTTGCAGGGCTATTTTCTGGCACGCCCGGCCATTGTGCCGGGAGCAATCGCGCCGGAAGCAGCGGGGATCATCCAGGAGTTGCAGCGCCGGAAAAAAGACTGAAATATATGCCCTCCCGGGCGCTGCGGCGCTGGGAGGGTTTTTGCAACGGAGGTAAAAAGATATGGTTCAGGTGGATCTCATCACCGGCTTTTTGGGCGCAGGCAAGACCACCTTTCTGCGCCGCTATGTGCGGTATCTGGTACAGCAGGGACATAAGGTGTGCATTCTGGAAAACGACTTTGGCGCGGTGAACGTGGACGCCATGCTGGTGCAGGAGGTGCTGGGCCCCGGCTGCGATGTGGAGACCATCAGCGGCGGCTGCGACTGCGACACCCACCAGCGCCGGATGCGCACCAAACTCATCGCCATGGCCATGCGCGGCTTTGACCGGGTGGTGGTGGAGCCCAGCGGCATCTTTGATGTGGACGAGTTTTTCGATATCCTGCGGGACGACCCGCTGGACCGGTGGTATCAGCTGGGCAGCGTCATTGCCATTGTGGACGCCCTTCTGCCGGAAACGCTTTCGCCGCAGGCAGAGTATCTGCTGGCCTCCGAGACCATGAACGCGGGCTGCGTGCTGCTGAGCCGCGCCCAGCTGGCAGCGCCCGCCCAGTGCGCCGCCGCCGCTGCCCACTTGGAGCGTGCACTGGAAGCCGCAAAATCCTCCCGCCGCTTTGCGCCGGGGGAGATCCTTGCCAAGGACTGGGACGCCCTGACCGATGCCGACCTTGCCGCCCTTGCCGCCTGCGGCTACCGGCAGGCCAGCTGCGAAAAGCTGCATTTTGACCAGCACGCGGCCTTTACCTCCCTTTGCTTTCTGGAACTGCACCTCACCCCGCAGCAGCTGCAAGCCGCCGCACAGCGGCTGTTCGCAGCGCCGGAGTGCGGGCAGGTGCTGCGGGTCAAGGGCTTTGCACCCGCCCCGGCAGGCGGCTGGCTGGAGCTGAACGCCCCCGCCGCCGGCTGCACCCTTGCGCCCATCCCGCAGGGGCAGGAGGTAGTCATCGTCATCGGCGAGGGGCTGGACAAAGCCGCCATTGAAGCAAACCTGAAGGGGTGAAAGGCAGCTTTCCCCTATAACAAAACACATTGTGGAAAAACAGGAGGGAGCATCATGCAGGAAGTACGCGCAGCCGTTATTGGCACCGGGGTCATGGGGCGCAAGTATGCCCAGATGATCGCAGAGGGAAAGGCGGGCGCATTGCGCCTGACCGCCGTGGTCTGCCGCAGCGCCGGGGCGCAGCAGTGGGCAAAGGATACCCTGCCGGATACGGTGCGGGTGTGCCCCAGCGCCGACCAGCTGTACGATTATGCAGAAGAGTTTGACGCCGTGCTGGTGGTCACCCCGCACAAGACCCACCCGGCGCTGGTGATGCAGGCTTTTGCCCACGGCAAGCACGTCTTGTGCGACAAGCCCAGCGCAAACGCGCTGGCACCGGCACTGGAAATGAACCGCGCCGCCGAAAAAAGCGGCCTTGTTTTCGCCATGATGTTCCATCAGCGCCGCTACAAAAAGTATATGCGGCTTAAAAAATTACTGGATGATGGGACATTGGGCGAGATCAAGCGGGTGCAGCTGGAAAACAGCCGCTACTTCCGCACATGGATGTACCACCGCTCCGGCAGCTGGCGTTCCAGCTGGGCAGGGGAGGGCGGCGGCGCGCTGCTCAATCAGGGCCAGCACATTCTGGACATCTGGCAGTGGCTGTTCGGGATGCCGACCAGTATTTATGCCGTGATCCCCTACGGGAAGTATAACGATTTCATGGTGGACGATGAAGCCACCCTGCTGATGGAGTACCCGCAGCAGCGCACGGCAACCTTTATTCTTTCCACCGGCGAGGGCAGCTACACCGAGCGGTTGGAGATCGTGGGCACCAAGGGCACCGCCCTGCTGGAAGAGGACACCCTCACCCTGCACACCTACACGCCAGACACCGAGACCTACCGCCGTACCGCCGACTGCACCGAGCGTCAGCAGCTTACCGAGACCACCGTTACCGAGCAGTTCGCCCCGCAGGCAGAGCCTTACCCGGAGATGCTGGCAAACTTTGCGGACGCCATTTTGCACGGCACGCCCTTGACCGCCCCCGGCGTGGAGGGTGTGCGGGCGCTGGAACTGACCGACGCGGCTTACCTGTCCGCATGGCTGGGCGAAAAGCTCACCCTGCCGCTGGACGCAGACCGGTTTGAACAGGAGCTGCAAAAGCATATTCAGGAGGAACAGGCAAATGGCTAAACTGCGGTTTATCGTAGTAGGTTCCGGCTGGCGGTCGCTGTTTTACTGGCGCATCGCGCAGGCGCTGCCGGAGCGGTTCGAGCTGTGCGCCATGCTTTGCCGCACCGAGGAAAAGGCCGAAAAAATGCACCGGGAGTACGGCGTGCCGGTAAGCACCTCGGCGGAGCAGTGCATTGCCCTGCACCCGGATTTCGTGGTGGTGGCAGTGAATAAAGCGTCCATCGCCGCCGTCAGCACCGAATGGCTTGCCCGGGGCTTTGCCGTGCTGAGCGAGACCCCGGCGGCGCTGGAGGAGGACGCATTGCGCGCCCTCTGGCAGCTGCACCAACAGGGCGCAAAGCTGCAGGTTGCAGAACAGTACTGGCTGTACCCCACGCTGGCAAAACGGCTGGCAGCAGTGCGCAGCGGCGCACTGGGCACGCCGCAGTTTGCCCGGCTGTCGGTGGCGCACGGCTACCACGCGGTCAGCTTGGCGCGGCAGTTCCTGAACGCCGGGCAGCAGCCGGTGCGGGTGACCGGACGCAGCTGGACGGAAAAGATCATCGAAACGGATTCCCGCTGGGGTGCGGTGCATAACGGCGCACTGGTGGAAAAGACCTTGCAGCAGCACACGCTGGAATTTGCGGGCGGCGGCACGGCGTTTCTGGATTTTAACGGTGTGCAGTACCACTCCTATCTGCGCAGCACCCACACCAGTGTGCAGGGAGAGCGGGGCGAAGTGTTCGACGACACCCTGCGCTGTCTGGATGCCGCCGGGGAGCCGGTGTGCCGTCTGTTGACCCCGCTGCCCGACCCGCTGGCAGCTGCCGCCGCGCAGGCGGGGCTGAACGAGGACGAGACCGCCATCGCCTGTTTTCTGGACAGGATGCAGGGCTATCTTGCCGGCGGGGCAGAGGTGTACCCGCTGGCAGACGCCTTGCAGGACGCCTACCTTGCCCTGCTGATGGAGCGCGCCCTTGCCGCCGGTCAGCCGCTGGAAAGCACCCCGCAGCCGTGGAATACAGAAGAACGATAAAAAAGGCTCAGAAGCGCCGACAGGTGCTTCTGAGCCTTTTCCGTGAAAACGGGACAGCGGAGCGTCCGCAGACGCTCCGCTGTCCCAAAATTATAAATGCTTTTCCGCTAAAAATGCCCAGAGCAACGCGGAGGGCATTCAAATCGTTATACCCCCCCCCGAAAGGGGCGCAGGATCACATCAGGTCGATCAGTGCTTCCACCTCGTCCATGCGGGTGGCCCAGCTGGTGGCGATGCGCACCACGGTGTGGGTGTCGTCGAACTTTTCCCAGAAGCCGAACTTTGCCTTGCCTTCCAGCGCAGCCAGCTGGGCGTTTTCCAGCACAAGGAAGATCTGGTTGGTGGGGGAGTCCATAAAGAAGCGGTAGCCCTTTGCCGCAAACCCGGCCTTCAGGCGGTTGGCGGTGTCAATAGCGTTTTTGCTGATGGAGAAATACAGGCCATCGGTGAACAGCACGTCAAACTGGATGCCCAGCAGCCGCCCCTTTGCCAGCAGTGCGCCCTGCTGCTTGACCATGGTCATAAAATGCGCCGGTGCGCCGTGGGGGAACACCACAGCCTCGCCGCACAGCGCACCCACCTTGGTGCCGCCGATGTAGAACACATCGGTCAGCCGGGCAAGGTCGGCCAGCGTCACGTCCGTGCCCTCGGCAGCCAGACCATAGCCCAGCCGTGCACCATCGAGGAACAGCGGCATCTTGTACTCCTGACACACAGCGTGCAGGGCTTCCAGCTCCGCCTTGGTGTACAGGGTGCCATACTCGGTGGGGTGGGAGATGTATACCATGCCGGGGAACACCATGTGGTCGTGGTTGTCGTCGGCGTAGAAGGTGGCCACCAGTGCCTGCAGCTCGGCGGCGTCCAGCTTGCCGTTGTGCTGCGGCAGGGTGATGACCTTGTGGCCGGTATACTCGATGGCTCCTGCCTCGTGCCCGGCTACATGGCCGGTGGCAGCAGCCACCACGCCCTGCCACCGCTGCAGCATGGACGCGATGACGATGGCGTTGCTCTGGGTGCCGCCGGAGATGAACTGCACATCGGCCTCCGGGCAGGCGCAGGCGGCGCGGATCTTCTCCCGGGCGCTGGCGCAGTAGGGGTCGGTGCCGTAGCCGGAGACCTTTTCAAAGTTGGTCTCGGTCAGCTTTTGCAGAATGGCGGGGTGTGCACCCTCGCAGTAGTCGTTTTCAAAATACAGCATGGCAAAACGCTCCTCTATATAATTGTAAGAAAACAGTACCTCTATTCTACATCGCCGCGAAAACCCTGTCAAACCCAAAACCGTGCACAGCGCACGCAAGGCACCGCAAAAACGCTTACAGGATACCCGGTGCGACACTATGTTGACCGGAACTACAGCCTACGACAGCTTTTTTTACGAAAGTATGATCCTTTCCAAAAAGATGAAAAGTTTTTCAAAAAAGTGCTTGACAATTCTGCTGCATCTGGTATAATAACTATCGTTCCCGGCGCCACGGCGCAGG
>UMEP01067992.1_pt1 | contig 10765 bp, 10 predicted proteins | sample 1964771 | NCBI WGS metagenome assembly UMEP01 (sample SAMEA4836022, study PRJEB28245) | human gut metagenome | biome: gut microbiome; material: fecal sample | place: Denmark | collected 2008 | reverse complement strand
GTTTATACAATAAAAAATGAACTAGCACAATGAGTTATAAATTATCTAATTGTATTTAAGCTACAGCTTCTGTCTTTTTCTCAATAGCTTTCATAGCAAATTTTACACTTTTAGCAGAAGCTATCATTTTACCTACTTCTTCATCAGTTAATTTTGGTGTAAATTTCTTGATAATTCCTGTGTTGTTAAGCATACAAGGCAAACTCAAAGCCACATCATGAATGCCATATTCACCAGTTAAAATAGATGACATTGGTAAAATTGTATATTCATTATATTTTATAGCTTTAATAAAACGACAAGCTACCATAGCAATACCTGTATTAGTACAACCTTTTAAATTAATTACATCATATACGACTTGCATGATTTTTTGTTCAATCATACCTTTATTTAATTTATAATCACGATTAAAAAATTCATCCATATTGCCTAAGCCTAAACTTGCAATGTCCACTGTGCTCCATGCCACAAAGCCAGAATTGCCATGTTCACCTAATACATATCCATGTACAAGTTTTGGGTCTAAATGATAATAATCAGCCAAAATTCTACGTAAGCGGAAAGTTTCTAATAAAGTACCTGTACCAATTATCTTTTCTCTTGGATAATCAAAATTAGCAGATACATAATAAGTAGCTACATCTAAAGGATTAGTTACTACTAAAATAATTGCATCTTTTGTATAACGAACGATTTGCGACATTACACTATCCATGATTTTACAATTTGTCTTAGTTAAAATTAATCTATCAGGTGTTTCTCCTGGTTTTATACTTGGACCAGCTGTGATGATAATCATACTAGCATCTTTGCAATCTTCATAATCGCCTTCATGAATATAAATATTATGACTGCTAATGCAAGCTGTAGCATGACTTGTATCCAGAGATTCACCCATGCATTTTTTCTCGTTAATATCAATTAATACAACTTCTGATGCTAAACCGAAATCTACAATTTTATTCAACACTGCTGTACCAACATTACTAGCACCAATAATAACGATTTTACCTTCATCAAACATAATTCCCGCACCCCTTTTATAATTTATAAATATTCTTATTTTTCTAACGTTTTATCTTTGACTATATTCTATCGCTATTATTTTTCCGTTTCAAAATCCATTCTATTTTTTAGAGATTTTTACAATAATGCTAGTTTTCATATACTTTATTGTATTTTATATCTCTAATTTGTTTTTTATAAATGCCATAATTCGCAAAATCGCCTCTAAAATATATAAAAATAACATAAATTAAAATTATTTTTTTATAAAAATCTTCAATATTTCCTCAATCTTGTTTTTAATAAATTTTTATGATATACTTTTCACTGTAAAATTGTAATATAACTAAGCGATGATAAAGAGAGTAAATTAAGATTTCTTTTACAGAAAATATTGTCTAGGCTGAGAACAATAAAAGAAAATTTAATTGAAGTTCACTTTGGAGCTTCTATGGTGAAAATAAGTAGTCATAGCGTCTGGCAGCGTTAATGCTTTTAAGTATCAATTAGGGTGGTACCGCGAAACAAGCTTTCGCCCCTTCATGGGGTGAGAGCTTTTATTTTTTGTTAAAATTTTGTAGGAGTGAAATCATGGAACAAGAACTCAAAAGTTTACAACAAGAAGCGATTAATGATATTAATAGCGCTTCTAATCTCAATGCACTAAATGATGTGCGTGTAAAATATCTTGGTAAAAAAGGCTCTTTGACTAGCATTTTACGTGGTATGGGTAAATTAAGCCCTGAACAACGTCCTGTAGTTGGTCAAATGGTAAATACAACTCGTAAAGAATTAGAAACTGCAATCGCAGCTAAACAAGAAGAATTAAAAACAGCTGAACTTGCAAATCGTTTAGCTACAGAAAAAATTGATGTTACGCTTCCTGGTCGTCGTCAAAGCTTAGGACATCTTCATCCTTTAACTGTTACCTTAAACAATATAAAAAACATCTTCACTAGCATGGGCTATTCTATCGCTGAAGGTCCTCAAATTGAATCTGATTATTTCAACTTTGAAGCTTTAAATCTTCCAAAAGATCACCCAGCTCGTGATATGCAAGACTCTTTCTATATCACAGAAGATATCTTACTTAGAAGTCAGACTTCTCCTGTACAGGCTCGCACAATGCAAGCTCATGAACCAAATAGCCCAATTCGCATCATTGCTCCAGGTCATGTATATCGCCGTGATGATTATGATGCTACACATTCCCCAATGTTTACTCAAGTTGAAGGTCTTTGCATTGATAAAAACATCAGTTTTGCTGACCTCAAAGGCACACTTGTTACTTTCTTACAACAAATCTTCGGCGAAGATGTAAAAGTTCGCTTCCGTCCAAGCTTCTTCCCATTCACTGAACCAAGTGCTGAAGTAGATATCTCTTGCGTTATGTGTAAAGGTAAAGGTTGCCGTGTATGTAAAGGCACTGGCTGGCTTGAAATCTTAGGTGCAGGTATGGTTCATCCTCATGTACTTGAAATGAGTGGTTATGACCCTAAACAAGTTAGCGGTTTTGCTTTCGGTATGGGTGTTGAACGTATTGCTATGCTCGCTTATGGCATTGATGATTTACGTTTATTCTATGATAATGATGTACGTTTCTTACGTCAGTTCTAATATTAAGGAGGATTATATTTAATGCAAGTTTCTATTAAATGGCTTAAAGATTATATAGATTTTACTGAAACTCCAGAGCAGCTTGCTGATAAACTCACAATGGCTGGTATTCCTGTTGAAAATGTTGTAGACCCTGGCGAAGGTTTAGAAAAAGTTGTAACTGGTCGCATCGAAAAACTTGAACCACATCAAAATTCTGACCACTTACAAATCTGTACTATGAATGTTGGTCTTGCTGAAAATATCATCATTGTAACAGGTGCTCAAAACGTAGCAGAAGGACAAGTTGTTCCTGTAGCTATGGTAGGTGCTCATTTGCCAAACGGCATGAAAATCTCCAAAGGTAAACTTCGTGGCGTAGCTTCTAATGGTATGCTTTGCTCCGCTCAAGAATTAAAACTCGACCTTGAAAAATTACCTGAAGAACAAAAAACTGGTATCTTCATTTTACCTAGTGATACTCCTGTAGGTATTCCTGCTAAAGATGTATTAGGTTTAAATGATGTTGTATTGGAATTTGAACTTACAGCTAACCGTGCAGACTGCTTCAGTGTTTTCGGTCTTGTTCGTGAAATTGCTGCTATCACTGGCAACAAACCACATTTTCCTGAAATCAAAGTTAATGAAGATGATAATACTAAATTAAACGATATCTTCTCTGTAGAAATCGCAGACCCTGATTTATGCTCTCGTTTCTCTACACGTATGCTTAAAAATGTAAAAATCGGCCCATCTCCTGAATGGATGCAACAACGTCTTGAAGGTGCTGGCATTCGTTCCATCAATAATGTAGTTGACGTTACAAACTTCGTTATGATTGAACTTGGTCATCCTATGCATGCTTATGATTATGATAAAATCACAGGCAAAAAATTAATTGCTCGTCGTGCCATTGAAGGTGAAGAACTTCATACTCTTGATGATACTTCTCGCAAAGCAAAAGGTGAAATGCTCGTTATCGCTGATAGCGAAAAAGCTGCTGGTCTTGCTGGTATCATGGGTGGTTTCGAAACAGAAATCACAGACACTACTACTACTGTAGTATTAGAATCTGCTGATTTCTATGGTCCATGTATCCGCAGAACTGCTCGTGCTTGCGGTCTTTCTTCTGAAGCTTCTGGTCGTTTTGAACGTGGTGTTGATAGCGAAACTACTATTAAAGCCCTCGACAGAGCAGCTCAATTACTTCAAGAAATGGGTGCTTGCACTGTTTGCGAAGGAATTGTAGATGTATATCCAAATCCAAAACAAGCTAATTATGTTACTTTCACACCAGAACAAATCAATAATCATCTCGGCACTAATATCGCTAAAGATGTTATGCTTAATATCATTACAAGTGTTGGTTTTGATGTTACAAAAGATGAAAATGATGAAATCACTGTTAAAGTTCCATCTTGGAGAAATGATGTAACTTGCATGGCTGATATTTCCGAAGAAATTGCTCGTTTACATGGTTTTGATAAAATTAAATCCACTCTTCCAAATGGCGTTTCTATGCAGGGAACTCAATCTGCAAAACAAACATTTATTGATAAAGTAAAAGCTTCCTTATCTAGCCAAGGACTTTATGAAACAATTTCCTTTGCTTTAACTAACGAAGAAACATTCAATAAATTAAACATTCCACAAGATAGCCCACTTCGTAGAGCTGTACCTATCATGAACCCACTTTCTGACGAATATCCTCTCGTTCGTACAACATTGCTCAGCAGTATTTTTGATAATCTTGCTCGCAATCTTGCTCGTAAAAATGATGATGTAGCTTTATTTGAAGTAGGTTCTGTATTCTTCCCTAAAGCACTTCCTGTAACAGAACTTCCAGATGAAGTTGTAAAAATTGCAGGTGCTATCACTGGTCGTCGCAATGCTCAGGGTTGGAACCAAACAAATGATATGGTAGACTTCTACGATGCTAAAGGCATTATCGAAGAATTACTTGCAAATCTTCGTGTAACTCGTTATACAGTTGAAGCTGGTACACACTACGCTATGCACCCAGGCAAAACTGCTCTCTTCAAAAAAGGTCGCGATGTAATCGCAACAGTTGGTGAAGTTCATCCTGCTGTACTTTCTGCTTATGGTATTACAAAACCTGTATATATCTTTGAACTTGACGCTACTACTGTTATGAAATACATGGCTAAAGACTTAAAATATAAAGCATTACCAAAATATCCAGCAACTAGCCGTGACCTTGCAATGCTCGTAGATGTTGATGTAAATGCTGCTGATATCGAAAAAGCTATGACTAAAGCTGCAGGTCAAAACCTCACTCAAATCACTTTATTTGATGTTTACACTGGTAAACAAGTTGAAGAAGGCCAAAAAAGCTTAGCATTCTCCTTGACTTTCCAATCCAATGATAAAACATTAACTGATGCTGAAATTGATCCAGCAATCGAAAAAATCGTAGCTAAACTTCAAAAAGATTTCAATGCAAATCTTCGTGGTTAATTTTTAATATGCATAAGCAAAAGGCACTATAGATATCTTTCTATAGTGCCTTTTATTTTAGATTTCTTTATTTCTAATTTTCATGATTAAATCATTCATTTTTGCTTTTATCTGTTCAACGATTTTCAAAAATTCTTCATCAGATTTTCCTGTAGGATCTTGTAGTCCCCAATCCTCACGATATTTACATTTAATCATTGGACAAGCTACGTTACAACCCATAGTCATAACAACATCAATTTCTGGCAGTTCCTGCAATAATTTAGGTTTTTGCACCTTTGTTATATCACCATAACCTAATGACTCCATAATGCGAACTGCATCAGGATTTATTTGACTTTTTAACTGTGTCCCTGCAGAAAAAGCATTAAAAATATCTTTTCCCATGTCCTTAGCTATAGCTTCCGCCATCTGTGACCTACAAGAATTATGCACACAAATAAATGCTACATTTAACAAAAAATCCACTCCTAACTCCATTTAAAATACTAAATTAAAAATATAGCCTACAAAAATAATCCCTATACTTACAATACCTATAAATAAAAATAACAATTTTCTCCGTAATACTTGACTGAGCATAATAAGTGATGGAAGTGATAAAGCTGTTATCGCCATCATCAAAGCTAAAATTGTACCAGCTGGCACACCTACTAAATACAAAGCTTCAGCTATTGGCAAAGTTCCAAATATATCAGCATAAATAGGTACACCAATTACCGTAGCTAAAATAACGGCAAATGGATTGTTATTTCCTAAAATACTTAAAATAAATTCTTGTGGTATCCAATTATGAATTACTGCACCTATTAATACACCCAATAATACATAAGGAAAAACTTTTCTCACAATAATTTTAGTATCATTTAAAGCATAATTTAATCTTTGTCTTTGATTAAAAGATTCTGATTCAGAGTAAAAATCTCTAATTGCTTCATCATATTTTTTTAAATATCTTTCAGCGTGCATCATAGATAAAACTTTACCGCCAACAACAGCTAATATTACACCTACAACTGTATAAAAAATAGCAAATTCAGGTCCAAAAAATGACATCAACATAAGTATAGATGCTACATCTACCATAGGAGAAGATATCAAAAAAGAAAAAGTCATGCCCACAGGTAATCCCGCTCTAGTAAAACCTATAAAAATAGGCACACTTGAACAAGAACAAAATGGCGTTACTGTTCCAAGTAGTGCAGCAATTATATTTCCAGTAAAACCATCAAAATGTGTTAAAATTCGTTTTGTCTTTTCTGGTGGAAAATATGACTGAATATATGATATTAAATAAATTAAAGTTACTAATAAAATAGTTATCTTTATCGTATCATAAAAGAAAAAATGAGCACTTGACCACCAATTTGAATTTTGGTCTGCATGGAAATAATTTATTAATACACACCAAACTAAATCACTTAACCATTGCATTCCTAGTATTTGTTCAACAAAAAAATCAAACATTATCTCACCTCATATCAAATATTTTTGATATGTTTATTATATCAAATTTTTTTGATATGACAAGTCTATTTATTCATGTTGAAAAAATTTTATCGCCTTTTGACTAAATACTTCTGTCAATAAAGAACTATTAATACTATAAAAATTCCATTTTCCCTGCGGTTTTACTTTTATTAAATTTGCTTCTAACAATAATTTTAAATGATAAGATAATTTACTTTGAGCTATAGCAAATTTTTCCATTAATTTACAAACACAAATTTCCTCGTGTTTTGCAATTTCTTGTAAAATCTTTAATCTCATTTCATCAGATAACGCTTTAAAAATTTTTACATAATCAATCTCTTTCATATTATTTATCTCACTTTCCTATTTTATTAAGAAAAATCTTTTATACTTTGCTATAATAACTATATCATATTTAAGGAGGGATTTTCTTGAAATATCTCATTGTCGGCACTGGAGGAACTGGAGCTTGCATCGGTGGTTTTTTAGCCAAAAATAATCATGATGTAACCTTTATCGCTCGTGGAAAACATCTTGAAGCCATCAACGAAAATGGTCTTACCATCAATTCTGATAGAATTGGCAAATTTAATTTAAAACCCGTAAAAGCAATGACTACAGAACAATATCTTCAAACAAATGAAATACCTGATGTAATTTTTATTTCTGTCAAAGGATATGCCCTTGATGATATCATTCCTTTTTTAGCCAAAGTAAGCAAGGAAAATACCATCATCATTCCTATACTAAATATCTATGGTACAGGTTATAGACTAGCACCTAAATTACCTCATACAAATGTAATTGAAGGATGTATCTATATTGTTGCCTATATTTCTGCACCTGGAGAAATATCTCAAAAGGGTAATATTTTCCGCATCGTCTTTGGCACACGTGGAAAAACTCCATTAAAAAATCAATTAGAACAAATTGCTCAAGACCTTAAAGATAGTAATATTTCCGTTGTCTTATCAGAAAATATCGCAGAAGATACCTTCCGCAAATTCGTTTTAATCTCCCCTTATGCTAGTTGTGGAGCTTATTTTGATATACCAGCAGGTATCATGCAAAAACAAGGAAAAGAACAAGATTTATTCATTGCCTTAACAAAAGATTGTATTAATCTAGCTAAAGCTTATAATATTAATCTTCCTGAAAATATCATTGATATAAACTTAAAAATATTAAATGCTATGACACCAGATACTACAGCTTCTATGCAAAAAGACTTACAAAAAGGCAGTCAATCAGAAATTGATGGACTCATTTTTGAAGTTGTTCGCATGGCAAAAGCCAAAAATATCGCTGTGCCAGCCTATGAATTAGTAGCTAAACATTTTGGTTTTATAGCCTAAAATATAATAAATTACAAAATATGAAAGTAAGGTTTTTTTATGATTGAAATTCTTGTATTATTTGTCGTCGGTATTGGCGTAGGTACATTTGGTACTTTAATAGGTATTGGTGGTGGTTTAATCATGATACCACTTTTTACTTTTGCACTCACACCTTCTATTTTTCATAGTGCTCCTGAAATCGTTGGTACTTCATTATTTGGTGTATTTTTAAATGCACTTTCAGGAACATATGCTTATGTAAAACAACATCGCGTTTATTTTAAAGCAGCCATTCCTTTTGCTATTGCTACACTTCCTGGAGCTATTTTAGGTAGCCTTGTCAGTGATTATTTCACAGGCCCTACTTTCAGTCTTAGTTATGGTATTTTTATCTTAATCATCTCTGCTATCATGTATTGGAATTCATCTAATAAAAAAGCTATCGCTACTAATTTTAATGAAACCTTATTTATAGCTCGCAAAAAACTCGGTATTATTTTAAGTATGTTCGTAGGTTTTATCTCTAGCATCTTTGGTATTGGTGGCGGTATCATTCATGTTCCTGTTATGATTTATGCCCTCGCTTTTCCACCACATATGGCAACTGCAACATCTCATTTTGTCTTAGCTGTTTCCTCTTTTATGGGTGTTACATCTCATATATTTTTAAATCATATCGTTTGGATACCTGCTCTTGCTGTTGGTTTTGGTGCTGTAATCGGCGCTCAAATTGGTGCTAGATTATCTAAGAAAACTAAACCTCGCAGTATCATTTTACTTCTTTGCATTTCTTTATTCTTATTAGGTATTCGCATGATTGTTGAAAGCAATCTCTTATTTTAAGCAAAAAAGCTTCTGTTCTCAACTATAAAAAAGAACAGAAGCTTTTTATGTAAAAACCATGTATTTATAAATCTTTTGTGATAAAATATTCTTTGAATATATTTATAAAAAGGAGAATTATTTTGCGTTTACGAAGAAAACCTTGGATTGATGAAGCTATTTTAGATTTTAATGATTTTGTATATACTAAAGGACAAAGTCCTTCTGAAGAAATTAAAGGTCATTGGCATGAAGTATTTGACCGCCAGGCACCTCTTTACGTAGAACTTGGCACAGGAAAAGGAGATTTCATCAGTAAAACAGCAGCTCTTCATCCTGAAGTTAATTTTATCGGTATAGAACTTCAACAAGATGTTTTATACTATGCTGCTAAAAAAGTAAAAGAACTTGGCTTAACTAATGTTCGCTTAATGGTATTTAATATCGAACAAATTGAAAATATCTTTGCTGAAGATGAAGTTGACCGTTTTTATATCAATTTCTGCGACCCATGGCCAAAAGCTCGTCATGCAAAAAGACGTTTAACTTATATAGGATTTTTGGAAAAATATCGCAAACTCTTAAAAGATAATGGGGAATTATTCTTTAAAACCGACAATAGACCTCTATTTGATTTTTCATTAGAACAATTTGAACTTGCTAATTTAAAAGTAAATGCACTTACTTTTGACCTTCATAATAGTGAATATCAAGCTAACAATATCATGACAGAATATGAACGTAAATTTAGCGGTTTCGGTGAAAAAATCAATCGCTGTGAGGTAACTTTTACTAAGCAGGATAAAAAATAATGTTGACTAAGCAAAAATTTTGGATAAATGATATGGAAGCTATCACCTGTATCATGTTTATCCTGATTGTCATTGGCACTATAAATATTTGTAGTGCCAGCTTAATAACTGCTTATACTAACTTTGAAAATCCCTATTTCTTTTTAATTCGTCATTTAATAAGTTTGTTAATTGGATTTGTCGCTTTTGCTTTAACTTCTAGATTTAATTATAAAAAATTAAAAAATAAATCTTTACTGCTTACAGTCATAACGATTTTATCCTTAAGTGCTGTATTAATTATGGGTGTTACTGTAAATGGTTCTAAGCGTTGGCTATCACTTGGATTTATGCAATTCCAACCTTCTGAAATCGCCAAAATTGTTACCATTATCATCAGTGCTTCTTATCTTGGTCAATGTATAGATAAAAAAATTCCTATAACGGTAAATCCACAAAAAAATATTATATTTCTTCTATGTCTAATAATTGCAGGTTTTGTTGAAGCTCAACCTGATATGGGAACTGCACTTATCATCATTGGTATTCCAACCATTATGTATTTTATTGCTGGTCTATCTAAAAAATGGATTGGTATAATCTGTGGTATTGGTTTTATCTTACTTACACTTTTAGCAACCTTCCAACCATATCGTTTAGACCGTATCAATAGTTGGTATGACCCTTGGTCTCGTTCCCAAGAAGATGGTTATCAAATAGTTCAATCCATCTTGGCTATTGGTTCTGGAGGATTTTCTGGCATGGGCTTAGGTCATGGATTTAGTAAATATTCTTATCTACCTGAATCTCATACAGACTTTGCCTTTGCTGTTTTTTGCCAAGAAATAGGATTTATGGGCGCTTTTATTGTCTTTTTACTTTTAATTGCACTAGCTTTTTATTGTATAAAAATTGCTCTACGCACTAAAGATAATTTTGGCAAAATGCTTGTATGTGGCATTACTTTATTGATTGTAGGTCAAGCTACTGGCAATATGGCTATGGTTATCGGTATTGTTCCTGTAGTTGGTGTACCTTTACCGTTCATCAGTTATGGTGGTACTTCACTTATCTTAAATATGATTAGCATCGGCTTAGTTTTAAGCGTAGACCGACATAATCATATCATTAAAAAAAGTACTAAAAATGAAACGATAACTACTCCGCCTATTAAATATTTAAGCAAGAAAAAACATCTCTATCGTTTAAAATAAAAAATAAAGGCTATGTCACAACAAACAGTTGATAAATAGCCATTTT
>UMEP01057979.1_pt1 | contig 10768 bp, 11 predicted proteins | sample 1964771 | NCBI WGS metagenome assembly UMEP01 (sample SAMEA4836022, study PRJEB28245) | human gut metagenome | biome: gut microbiome; material: fecal sample | place: Denmark | collected 2008 | reverse complement strand
GGCAATCTCTATTTTGCTCCAATATGGTACTATTATTAAATACTGTTTCAGTACTATTTCAAATTTACATTCCAAAATGGTGTATTGATATTATAATGTAAAAATTTGATAAAGTCAAAATATAAAAAATAAATCCATTGAAATAGTATTGAAAATGTAAAAGTATAGTGATACAATAAAAAAAAGAAAGGACGAAGAGAGGAGGAACTGAGATGACAGAACTTAAACTGGAATTTGAATTGGAAAATGCGGAATTGCCAATAGATTATGATAAAGTGATATTAAGCTTTATGAAAGCAGCAATTGAAAATTTTTCGCCGGATTTATTTGACAGGTTATACAACAAGCGGGAGTCTGTAATGAAGACTTATTGCTGGACATGCTATTTGCCTCATGCCCAATTTACTTCAGACACAATTAAACTTGGAGCAAATAAATTTATGTTAACTTTTTCTGATATTGATATGGGAGAATTACTGATATTTTTTAATGCATTTAGTCTTATGAAGCATAAAATATTCCATATGAACAGAAATTCCATGAAACTGCTGTCGGTGAAAACAAGGAAACTTCAGACAATTAAAGAAACGGAATTGATTGTAAAAATGCAGAGTTCATTAATAGCGAGAAAACATAATAGTGATGATAATACTGATGTTTATTATACCTTTGATGAGCCGGAATTTTCGGATATTGTAAAGGAGAATCTGAAAATCTTTTTACAGAGGATAAACATAGAGTGCGATACAAGTGATTTTTCTATTGTACCTTTAAAAGGAAAAAAGGTAGTTACAAGAACTATGGGGCAATTTGTAGATGGAAATATTGGTATCTATAAAATAACAGGAAATCTCAGACTGTTGGAAATATTGTATGCAGCTGGAATTGGAACCAGACGTTCTGCTGGACACGGGAAATTTGAAATCATATTTTAGTAGGAGGCGGTGATTTCTTGGATAAATATGTAATTACATTGGGGGATTTCCTGAAGAATGCAGGAATCGTAGGTTTCAGATATATGTTAGAAGCAGCAGATGCAAAAGAAGATTCAGACTTTGGCATTACGCAAGACGGACAAGGATTATGGATTGATATGGATTTCGCATTGAATGCTGACTGGACAGACATGTACTTTAAAGCCTGTGTACAGTATTTTGGACCATTTACAGTTTATCAGGGAGTCCTTGACAGAATTAGTAAGTGTATAGATAAAATTCAGATTGGAAAATGGAATCCAGGAAAGGAAGAAAAGGAAGATCTGAAATTTATTAATGACAAACTGCTTTCTAATAGTTATCAGGCTGGATTTGAAAATATAAAACATGATATTGAAATGCAGGAAGTATACCAAATTCTAAAAAAGGATAAACTCAATGACAAGTTAGACGTGACAGATTTGGAAAAACGATTAATTGATTTGGAAAAATTTCTTCAGCAACCAAAGTGCAGGGAAACATTTATTATGAAAAGTGTGATATATACATATATTAATCGTTTTTGGAGCGGAAAGTGTTTTTTACTGCGGGCAAATGCAAAAAAAGATATGCGGGAATTATTTGAAAAAGATTTTTCCGAGCCGTTTAGGAAATATCTGAAGACAGATCATGTAAAAGCAAAAGATTTATGCATTGACTGTGGAGCAACGATAGGACCTAAAGAGAAGAATTCAATTGCATTTATGAATGAAGTGGGGGATGATTTTACAAGAAAACGTTCTGCTTTCTGGGATTGCAAAGTAGATGCATTTCTTTGTCCGGGATGTACGTTTGTTTATGCTCTGAGTCCGTTGGGATTTCGGCTGTTTGTAAATAAATTTGTCTTTATGAATATTAATAATGATATTCATGCATTATTGGATGTTAATTCGAAAAACGGAACTGACAGTATAGAGGGAGAAAAAAAGGAGGATGAAAAATATTCGCAGTGGTTTGCCCGAACAATTAATATATTGCTGAAAGAAAAAACGAAAGAGATTTCTAATATTCAGGTGATTTTGCGTGGAATAAGGGCAGAAGACAGGTATCTGCTTGGTATTGTTCATAAAAGTATGCTGGACATTATAAGTATGCCTGGTACTTCAAATGCATTGCAATTGTTGGGGAAATATCCTTATATAAAAATTAAGAATGAATTTGTCAATATACATGAAATAGTGGTTATTAATCTGCTGCAATATCGTAATCAATATCAATTGCTGGATAAGGTATTGAAAGCGGCTGTTGAAACAGGCTCATTAAATTTTTATGTTAACTGTATATATGAAATTCAGCTGCGGTCAGAAATTGTATATTATACAGAAGAAGAGAAGAGAAAGGAGATTGCTATGTACACAAGTATGAAAAAAAGTGGAGCAGATTTAAGAAGAGCAATCATGTCTGCTAAGGGTGAGTCTTCCGGCGAATGCCTGCGGGGAATGGAATATCAGTTGTTGAATGCTCTGTCTGTAAGAAATGTAGAGAAATTTATGGATATTGTATTGCGACTGTATAGTGCGTACGGATCACGTAAAAACGAAAATGGTCAGGAGTTGTTAATTCCAACAGGTCTTGTACAAATGCTGGGAAATTCGGAAAAATTTACAAGATATGGATATGCATTTGTAATGGGATTGGAAGGATGCTATGAGAAAAAGGAGGAAAAATGATTATGAAAAGAGAAGGCTTAACTATTACGATGATTTTTCTGGCAGAAAGTGCAAATTATGGGGAAGGGATTGGAAACATTTCTTCTCTCAAAAAAATGACGAGGGGAAATCATGAGCAGTATTCTTATATTTCCAGACAGGCTATGAGATATAATATTGTGCAGCAGTCTAATTGGGATACAACTCCGGTGGATGGAAAAAGCGGAGCTGTTCAGTTTGCACCATCTGCAACTATTAAAGATTACCCCGAAATTGATTTGTTTGGATACATGAAAACAACAGCGAAAGGTGATGAGCAAAAGGGAGGTGCTGCTACGAGATCTGCAGTTGCCAGACTTAGCAATGCTATTGCTTTGGAACCATTTCAGGGAAATCTGGAATTTCTTACTAATATGGGACTGGCTGTAAGAGGAAATCTGGAAAATGGAATTGCGCAAAGTGAGGTTCATCGTTCTTATTACGCATATACTATGTCAATTGATTTGGACAGAGTAGGTATAGATGGAGAGATTGATATTGATAAAGAAGAAAAGGCAGAACGTGTGAAGATCCTGTTGGATACTATGCAATATCTATATAGAGATATCAAAGGAAGACGTGAAAATTTGAGTCCGTTATTTGTTATTGGAGGAAGATATAGCAGAAAAAATCCGTTTTTTGAAAACAGGGTAAAGGTTGATGATAATAAAATAAATGTAGAAACGTTACAGGAATTGATTAAAGATAATGAACTTGCCGGATATACTTTTACCGGAATTACGTCAGGTATTTTTGATAACGAAAAGATTGTCAGAGAAGAGTTAAAAGCAGAATCTGTTGGAACAGTATTTAAGCATTTGAAAGAGGAAGTGAATCTATATTATGGAGAAAGCAATTAGATTACAGTGTTTTCAAAATCTGGTCAATTATAGAAAACCCAGCAGTTTTATTATTAAAGAAACATTTCCATTACCTCCTTATTCCACTGTACTGGGAATGATTCATGTTGCATGTGGTTATACGGAATTTCATCCAATGAAGCTTTGCATTCAAGGAACAAATTGTGGTACAGTGTCAGAATTATATACGCGATATTCTTTTTCATCGGGAGCTAAATTTGAGGAAGGAAGGCATCAGATTTGCATTGAAGATGATGAAAAATATGGTATTTTTCGTGGAATTGCAAATGTAGAACTTATATGCGAAAATCGTATGGTTATTCATATTGTTCCAGATGAAGAAGACTTTGATACGGTATATCAATCATTAAAAAATCCTCCACAATATTTGGCACTGGGACGATATGAAGATCTTCTGGACATAGAACGAGTTGATATTGTAAGAATTCATCCGGAAAATGAAGTGGATTTGAAAAGAGATATGTATATTCCGGTAGAAAATGAATGGGAAAAGGATGAAGAAAAGATAAAAATCAAAAATCCAAGAATGACTATTTATAATCTTACAAAAGAATATGAAATTACAAAGCAGGGATTACGGCGATGGAAAAAGAAAAATGGAAGAATCAAAGCATATTATTGTCCGCAGGGAATGACGTTAAGAAAAGGTGCGTATGTAGATGATATTGAAGAGGATGCTGCTATAGTTTTCTGTTAATAACCTGTTGTATAAATATATAGAGCAAGGCAGCTATGGAGGCTGTCTTGCTTCAGAAAGGATTATATGTATGGAGTACTATGCAAAGTCAAAAAAAGTACAATTCACTTCGGAGCGGATCAATGAAATAAAGAAAAATATGAAGAATATTGAGGAATGTTTGAAAGAGAATCTTACCGAAACAGATGTTGAGATATTGAATAGTAGTATTACCGATATAGCCGAAAAAACTGAAGAAAAGCAGAAAACATTGAAAGAACATCATAAGGACATAGTAACGTGTGCTGAGATGTTTTTTTTAGAATATGGGGAATATTTTACTGAAAAAGAAAAAAAACTGGTGGTTGAGGCATGCAGGATTCATGATCTGGGAAAGGTTAATCTTGTTTTTCAGGCAATGATATGTCCGAAATTAGCTGAAAAATTTCATATAGATGTAAGAAAAACTCCGCAGATTCCACATGGCTTTTTAAGTGCTGTTACTATTTCTTTAGATGAATTTGATGATTTGTCGGAATTGTTTTCGGATAAAGATTTTGGACCATTTATTACAGCGGTTTATTATCATCATGACAGGGAGGATCATTATAACAGTCCGGCAATTAGAAAATATGCTGAAAAGTATTATATGAAACAGATTGAAGAATATCTGAATAGAAAAATCAGAAAATTAAATTGCAGTAATTTAGATGATTTACTGTTTCGTAACAATGTATATACTGGAAAATATATACCAGATTCAAATGCCTGGAAAGAATATTTATTGATAAAAGGCTTGCTTAATAAATTTGATTATACAGTCAGTGCAGGATATGAAAATGCAGAAAGCGCCATTGATCTTCATGAAAAAAAATTGGTAAAGAATATAGAAAAATTTCTAAACGGAAAAGAATTAAGGCCGGCGCAAAAATTTATGAAGATGAATACAGATAAAAATCTGATTGTTATAGCACCTACAGGATCTGGAAAAACAGAAGCATCGCTATTATGGATGAATGGTGAAAAAAGTTTTTATACATTACCGTTGAAGGTATCTTCTAATGCGATATATTTACGTATAAAGGAAAATTATGAATATAAAGACGTTGCATTGTTACATTCTGATGCTATGGCGGTGTATTTAAGAGAGTATAATGGTAATGAAGATATTGGAGAGAAATATGAAAGGTCAAAAATGTTGTCACAACCATTGACTGTCTGTACAGTTGACCAACTGTTTAGATTTGTATACAGAGCATTAGGAACAGAGATATTTGCAGCTACATTGAAATATTCAAAGTTGGTTCTGGATGAGATTCAGGCATATGAACCACGTGTAATTGCAACTATTATTTATGGATTAAAAATGATACAGGAAATGGGTGGCAAATTTGCAATTATTACAGCAACTTTTCCACCTGTACTTAAATATTTTATGGAACAATATGGTTTGGTTGAGGGAAAACAATACATATTTAAAGATTTCACCGGAAAAGAATATCAGGTGGAGAAATATCCAAGACATAAAGTTGAAATCAGACATTCGGAAATGAATTTAGATGAAATCAGGCTGCGAGGAAAAAATAGAAAAGTGTTAGTTATCTGTAATACTGTTTCTAAAGCTCAGAAGTTTTATAAGAAATTAGAGGGAGAAAATGTATGGCTTTTACATTCAAAATATATTAGAAGAGACAGAGCATTTCTGGAAAGGAAAATTATGGAATTTTCGGAGTCAGGTGAATCTGGAATATGGATTACAACTCAAATAGTTGAGGCTAGTTTAGATATAGATTTTGATATTTTGTATACAGAAATGTGTACGGCAGATAGTCTTTTACAGAGAATGGGAAGATGTAATCGTAAAGGTCGTTATTGTCCGAATGAGGCGAACATTGTTGTATTTGATAATAGAAATGGAGTCAGTGAAGGAAAAAGACGGAGTGTTTATGAAGACAAATTATATGACAGGTCTTTGGAATTACTGAGCAAATACGAACACATATTATTTTCTGAAGATAAAAAAACTGCATACATGAATGAGGTTTATAGTGTAGATGGTGTGAAAGAAACCATATACTTTGAAAACATTCAAAAAGATTTAAAATTATTCTCTGAAATTCATCCAACGGAGTATTCTGCTGATGAGGCTGAAGTTCGGGATATCAGAAGTGTAACTATTGTTCCGGAAAATGTTTATGTTGAAAACCAGAATTTATTCGAATACGGAGTAGAGTTTTTGAAGAAACCTAATATGAGCAGGGAAGCCAGAAGCCTGATAAAATCAAAATTGGAAAATCTTACATTAAGTTTAAATCTTTATCAAAAATTTCCGGCAGAAGTGGACAGAACTACAATTGGGTTAAGCGAAAACAGAAAAATTACAGATATTCACAGAGCACAGTATAATTATGAATTTGACATTGAAAGCGGGAAAGGACGTGGAATATTGTTTGATGAACAATTAGAGTTGGATGGAATATTTGTGTAAATATGGAGCGTGGATATGGAAAATCGGATAACAGGAGTGATGATTTATTATTATTTTGTATGCAAACGAAAACTCTGGTATTTTTGTCATGAAATCCGAATGGAAGCAGAAAATGAGGATGTCATATTAGGAAAAATACTTGATGAAAGCAGTTACAGTAAAAATGAGAAGCATATAAATATTGATAACATTATTAACATTGATTTTATAAGTGAACATAAAGAATTGCATGAAGTGAAGAAAAGCAAAGCAGTAGAGGACGCTGGAATATGGCAGGTTAAGTACTATCTATATTATTTATGGAAACGTGGAGTCAAAGGGATTAAAGGAAAGGTTGACTATCCGCTGTTAAAAAAGTCGGTGATAGTTGAGCTATCAGAAAATGATATAAAAACGCTGGAGAAGATTATTGGTGAAATTACAGAGATAGAGTGCATGGATACGCCACCGATGATTGTAAACTCTAAATTATGCAAAAAATGTGCTTATTATGATTTGTGTTTTATATAAACATTCAATTTATAATTAGGAGAATAGAGAGAAGGTTATGAAGCAAAGCTTTTATGTTTATAATAATGGGGATTTGAAACGTAAAGATAATACATTGCAATTTACAACCTGTGAAGGTGAAAAGCGAGATATTCCAATAGAGCGAATATCAGATATTTATGTGATGTCAGAAATGTCTTTTAATACAGCATTTATCAATTACATTTCTCAGTATGGGATACCAGTTCATTTCTTTAATTACTATAATTTTTATACTGGAAGTTATTATCCGAGAGAAAGCCTGTTGGCAGGACAGCTATTGGTAAAACAGGTGGAAAACTATACGGATTATGAGAAAAGAATGATACTTGCAAAAAAATTTATAGAAGCTGCGGCAGATAATATTTACAGGAATTTGAGATATTATAATGGAAGAGGAAAGGATGTAGCAGAATATCTTAGAGATGTGGATTCATTGCGGAAGCAGATTGGAAAAACAAAAACAATAGAAGAATTAATGGGGGTTGAAGGAAATATCCGAAGAAGGTATTATGCAGCGTGGAATGTAATCGTAAATCAGGAAATAAAATTTGAAAAAAGAGTTATGCATCCACCAGATAATATGATTAATTCGTTGATTTCATTTGTGAATACATTGATTTATACAAAAGTGCTTAGTGAAATTTATCATACGCAGTTAAATCCGACAATCAGTTATTTACATGAGCCTGGGGTAAGAAGATTTTCTTTGAGCTTGGACATTGCAGAAGTGTTTAAACCACTGATCGGAGACAGATTGATTTTTTCACTGTTAAATCGAAAGCAGATTACGGAAGATAGCTTTACGAAGGAATTAAATTTTTTACATTTGAAAAAAGATGCGTCTAAACTGATTGTCTCAGAACTCGAAAAAAGGTTGAAACAATCAGTGATGCATAAAGACTTAGGCAGACAGGTATCTTATCAGTATTTATTAAGATTGGAATCATATAAACTGATAAAACATCTGATTGGCGAAAAAGAATATGAGGGATTCAGAATATGGTGGTGAGTTATGTATATAGTATTAGTTTATGATGTAAGTCAGGCAGAAAACGGTGCAAGACGCTGGTCAAGAATTTTTAAAATATGTAAAAAATATCTGACGCACATCCAAAATTCTGTATTTGAAGGTGAATTGTCAAAAGGACAGCTGGCACAGCTGCAAAAAGAATTAAAAGAGTATATTGATAAAGAATTAGATTCTGTAATTATTTTTAAATCTCGGCAGGAAAAATGGTTGGATAAAGAATTTTGGGGTAGGAAGGATGATTTAACGAGTTTCATATTATGATTGTCGACGTCAGATAGAGTAAAAACTTCAGGAGGTCGACAATGCTTGAGATATCAGGAAAATTTCAAAAATGAGAGCTGTCCAGAAAGATAAAAATAAGTATAAAAATAATGAAGTGACAAGATTGACAGAAAGTGGTAAGATTATATCTGTATTGTAAGGATGAATAGACGACGGGTATTAATAGAAACATCGTGGAATGTAAAGGGGTATCCAGGATCTGCGCATGGAATACCAGCAGATTGGCGTATTAATAGAAACATCGTGGAATGTAAAGATATCTCCTTGATGGAATGGTTATGGACAGTATGGTGTATTAATAGAAACATCGTGGAATGTAAAGTGTGTCGCCGTATTGTCGTTTAGCGGCATCGAACCGTATTAATAGAAACATCGTGGAATGTAAAGTTACTGTCGAATCCAGCTTTCCATGTCCGGCCTCCGGTATTAATAGAAACATCGTGGAATGTAAAGTGGAGAACCTGAGATTTCATTTGTTTTTTTATTCGTATTAATAGAAACATCGTGGAATGTAAAGCAACAATATTGAGACTGTTTTCCCGGAGACAATCATGTATTAATAGAAACATCGTGGAATGTAAAGAAACAGACACCGCCACCGGCTCCTGCGGACAGCGCAGTATTAATAGAAACATCGTGGAATGTAAAGACAGAAGAAGGAGCTAAAGTTTTGTATTCAAGAGGTATTAATAGAAACATCGTGGAATGTAAAGACCTGTCAAATGTCATCGTGTCTATAAAATCACTGGTATTAATAGAAACATCGTGGAATGTAAAGTAGAACTGATGATGAACGCTGCAAAAGAATACATAGTATTAATAGAAACATCGTGGAATGTAAAGTCAAATGATGTTATAAAAGCGGTTCAAACAGAAGTGGTATTAATAGAAACATCGTGGAATGTAAAGGCTGCTCCGACGATCATATCTCCGGCAAACGGAGAACGCGTATTAATAGAAACATCGTGGAATGTAAAGGACTATGAGTCAAGATGTGAATCTGTAAAAGAATACAGTATTAATAGAAACATCGTGGAATGTAAAGGAGAATCCAGTTAAGATTAAGAGCGTTGTGAATCCGGTATTAATAGAAACATCGTGGAATGTAAAGGATGTATCACCGCCGTAGGAAGTCGGCACAACGTAGTATTAATAGAAACATCGTGGAATGTAAAGTGTATCTCCATGCTTCAGTTCGTCATCCGGCTCATGTATTAATAGAAACATCGTGGAATGTAAAGCCAAATTGGTGGTATTATATAATCATCAAAGGAAGTACTAATAGAAACATCGTGGAATGTAAAGTTTGGAATTGCAGCAGTGGCAGTAGCAGCGTATTAATAGAAACATCGTGGAATGTAAAGAGATATGTAGCAGTGATTGTCGCAGAACCGGTCTTTTGTATTAATAGAAACATCGTGGAATGTAAAGTTGCACTTTCCATGCTTCCAGCTAAAGCCCCGGCGTATTAATAGAAACATCATGGAATGTAAAGTTCATATCACAAAAGGACAGGTCTCAGCCTGCCCCGTATTAATAGAAACATCGTGGAATGTAAAGTTATATACAACATTTTATATTGTTTCAATACATCGTATTAATAGAAACATCGTGGAATGTAAAGATGCAATAAGCATCAACTTCATGCATCTGATTATCTGTATTAATAGAAGCATCGTGGAATGTAAAGGAACCACCCTGGATTTGCTATGAGTGGAAGAAAGAGTATTAATAGAAACATCGTGGAATGTAAAGTTCTGAAAGTCTACACCACTTACATCCGGATTCTCCGTATTAATAGAAACATTGTGGAATGTAAAGAAATTTTGATAGACGAATTCAATAACAATATGTTACACTTTATGAAAGTTAGAGTTTAACAACCGTAGCAAGAATTCCCTCACATCTATAGGTGATGGGATGAATTGCACATTCGAGCATATCTGCTCAAATTCATAAAAAACCACAAAACACTTGTTCTGATACAATAAATATATTATAATAGAAAAAAAGAACAATATGCTCTTGACTTTGGGTCGGTCGAAATAAGTGTACAGAATGAGCTTAGATAATAATTCTCATTCAGTGTTTTTATTTGATCATGGTTATGAAATATAGCAGAAAGATGCTGGACAATAAGAGGTCAGAGAGAACAAAAGAAATCTTTGAAATATAGTACCTGTTGAAACAATCCATCAGTATATAGAGAGTCAGGGTG
>UMEP01022822.1_pt1 | contig 10780 bp, 5 predicted proteins | sample 1964771 | NCBI WGS metagenome assembly UMEP01 (sample SAMEA4836022, study PRJEB28245) | human gut metagenome | biome: gut microbiome; material: fecal sample | place: Denmark | collected 2008 | reverse complement strand
AGGTCTGCAAAAGCGCCTCGAGTTTTTGTATCCAGATCCGAAGGTTTTGGAAGAAAGGCGTCCGCCCTATGACAAGCGTCTTGAATATGAGCTTGGCATTATTAAAGGGATGAAGTTTCCTGGTTACTTCCTGATCGTGCAGGACTTTATCAATTGGTCGAAGACGCATGGCGTGCCAGTGGGACCAGGCCGAGGGTCTGGTGCGGGTTCGCTTGTCGCTTATTCGCTCGGCATTACGGATTTGGACCCCCTTCATTTCGACTTGCTGTTTGAACGCTTCCTCAATCCGGAACGCGTTTCCATGCCTGACTTTGACGTCGACTTTTGTCAGTACAACCGAGACCGTACGATTGACTATGTCAAGCGAACCTACGGTGTGGATGCCGTGAGTCAGATTGCTACGTTCGGCACGCTGGGCGCCAAGGCGGTTGTGCGTGATGTGGGGCGTGCACTAGACGTCCCATACATGAAGACAGATGCGCTCGCGAAGCTTATTCCCATGCAGCCGGGGCGGAACATTTCTCTCGACGATGCAATTGCCGAGGTGCCGGAATTCAAAGAGGCAATTGAACGCGATGACGAATATAAAGAAATCATTCGACTTGCCAAACCGTTGGAGGGCCTGACACGAAACCTCGGTATGCACGCCGGCGGCGTGCTGATCGCACCAGGGAAGCTCACGGATTTCTGTCCGCTCTACAACTCCGACGGGCGTCCCGAAAACACTATCAGTCAGTTCGATAAGAAGGACGTGGAAAACGTTGGCCTTGTGAAGTTTGACTTCTTGGGGCTCACCACACTTTCAATTCTTGCCAAAGCAGTAGAGATCATCGACAAGCTCTATCCAGAGCAGCATTTTGAACTTGAACGTATTCCGGTCGACGATGCGGCGACTTATGAACTCTTCCAACAAGCCAATACCGCCGCAGTGTTCCAGTTTGAATCGGATGGCATGCGGGGACTTTTGAAACAGGCGCGTCCAGATCGACTAGAAGACTTGGTGGCTTTGAATGCACTCTACCGTCCGGGCCCAATGGATCTGATTCCGTCCTATATCGATCGAAAATTTGGGCGGGAAAAGGTTGAATACCTTGACGACCGGATGGAACCGGTCCTTAAGGAAACCTACGGCATCATGGTCTATCAGGAACAGGTGATGCGTGTGGCTCAGGTGGTGGGCGGTTACTCATTGGGCGGTGCAGATTTGCTGCGTCGCGCAATGGGTAAAAAGAATGTCGAAGAGATGAAGCGCCAGCGCGCTGTTTTTATTAAGGGTGCAGGAGAAAGAGGTGTAAAGGAATCGGTTGCCACGGAGATCTTCGACTTGATGGAAAAGTTTGCGGGCTACGGTTTTAATAAGTCGCACGCCGCAGCTTATTCTTATGTTGCATACCAGACGGCATATCTCAAGGTCCATCACACAGCGGCATTCTTTGCTGCCAACTTGTGCATGGTGATGGACGACGGTGACAAGATGAAGGCACTGATCGATGACGCTCGAGCAAACGGTGTGGACTTCAGACTGCCGGATGTGAATGTGAGCGAATGGTTCTTCTCCGTACCGACAGAAAACGTCATTCAGCTTGGTCTCGGTGCGATTAAAGGTATCAACCGTGCTTTAGTTGAAGCAATTGTGTCCGAGCGCGAAGCGAATGGACCATTTGAAGATATTTTTGACTTTGCTGCTCGTGTAGAAGGCGTCAATTTTCGCATCTTTGAAAGCATGGTACGTGCAGGGGCGTTTGATTCCACAGATGCAGATCGAGGCAAGCTTTTCAGCAACATTAGTAATGCATTGCAAGGTGGCGCCGCTGTACGTCAAAGCGCTGGTCAAGACAGTCTTTTCGGCGGAGAGGAGACTAAAAAGATCGTCAATTGGGTAGAGGGTGAACAGTGGTCTTTCCGTCGAAATCTAGAAGAAGAGATGACGGCATTCGGCTTCGCACTTTCCGGTCATTTCTTTGATGAATATAAGGACGATCTCCGGTCAATCGGATGCATGCCTCTTGATGAGCTTCAGGTCAGCAAAGAGAACGTTTGCGTCGGTGGGGTTGTAACCTCTATTCGTCAAATCAATGGAAAACGCGGCATGATAGGGATTGTAGAAATTGAGGATAACACACATTCAATTGACTTTTTCCTATTTTCAGATCTTTGGACATCACTGAAAACGGTAATTTGCAAAGGATGTTGTGTTTGTATCGTAGGTCGGCCAAAATTTGATGATTTCTCTAAAAAAATAACATTATATCCTGAATCAGTTACTTTGGCAGATGAATACATAAATGAAAATACACCAAGAATTGTCATTAAAATAAAGTCAATTGACGATGCAAAAAAAGTATTGAATCTACTGCACAGATTTGATCGCAAACATAATTGTTGTCAAATAAAAATGCAGGTTACGGCTGTTAATGAAGTAGGGTTGATAGCAACACAGCAAATAAAGGCCACATATAGCGATATCTCAAAAGCCATAAATAGTTTAGGAATTTCTTTTTATAAACCATAATACTGAGAAATAATATGAACTACCCTAGTTTGAAAGTTATGCGTAGAAAATGGGCCTGTGAAGATTGGGCCGGAATTATCGAGAATTATGGTGAAAATAATCTAGTGTCATGGCTGTTTAGGATTACGTTTGATTCCAATAAGATTAAGCGCATTACAGCAATATATCTAACTGCTAAAGTAGCGACAAAATCAATAAGTAAACAAGATTTGAAATTGATTAAAAGTGTGATAGATATCGCACCAGATTACTTATTATTATCAGATTATATTTTTGAAGAGCTCAAAGACTATGCAACGAAACTATATCACCTAAGTATAAAAATGTTAATCGAGGTGATGATATAGATAGAGCAGATGTTGTTATCCGGTTTAATGAATACCAACTTTGTTGTACTAAAGATATCGGATTGAAAACAAATATATGGGTGAAGACGATTAAAATTCGTGATGATAGACGAAAGGTTGATGCAGTTATTCTTTCAGAAAATCCATTATTAACAGAAATCGGTGAGTTTTTCAGAGAGGACGTTACTCACCGCAGCTATTACTATTTTGATATTTCCCTTAATAAATACTGTGATGCTTGCATTGGTTCAATGCCTTCTACAGGGTTTAAAACTTTGGTATGGCTATTGGATAAGAAGTCAAGTATTGCAAAAATTGATGTTGTAGGATTTTCATTTTTGAATAATGAAGGGCGCGAGAATAAATTTGATCATTATTTTGGAACGGTCAAGAAGAATGAAAGAGTCCATAATATAGTGGCTGAAAAATATTTTTTAGGGAAAATTTGGAGTAATTATAATGTCTAAGAAAATTATTTTATTTAATACTTTGCGCCGGATTAATCAATTTGGAGGAATGGAACGTGTTATGTGTGATCTGGCGAATTATCTAGATTCTAAGGGGTTTGATATAACGATCGTCCATTGCGACGAAAATAATAATAAACCAGCATATGAATTAAGTAATGAAGTTAAATTGGTAAATATATATTGCCCGGACAATAAAGTTTTGTGGAATAAACTTAAGTGTTTATCTATAAGTCAATATAAACGACACTGCAAGCGGGCATGTATGCATGCAAAAGAACTTGCGTGTGAGTTAAAAAAAAGATCTGAAGTGTGTAATTTGGCAGATGCATTTATTTGTTTTCAGCCAGAATCGTCGTATATTGTAAGAAAATATATTAGTCAAAAAACGCCAGTCATTACAATGATACATAACAAGCCTTCTATATATTTAAATACTATAGAATTTTCTATTTATAAAAATTATTTTTTTCAATCTGATCGTATTCAGGTTTTACTTCCAGATTATAAGCAAGAAGTTTTAAATATAAATCCTCAAGCAAAAGTGGTTGTTATACCTAATGCGGTGACTGAGTTTAAATATACAAAAGCCAAAAATAAATTATATAAAAGTAATATTATCGTGGCGATTGGAAGGGTGTCAAAAGAGAAAAATCACATACAATTAATAAAAGCTTTTGAAAGAATTGCCAGAAATTATCCTAATTGGAAAGTGGAAATATGGGGCAGCATAGAAGGGGATTATGCTAATAAGTTAATCAATGATGTTGAGAAAAATCCTGTTTTGAAAGATAAAGTAAAATTTTGTGGAATCACAAATGATATTGATTCCGTTTTAAATAGAGCTGCTATTTTCGTAATGCCTTCGCTTTTTGAAGGGTTTAGCCTTGCATTACTTGAGGCAATGTCGCACGGTTTGCCCGTAATAGGACGAGCTAGTTGTTCTGGTAATAATAGCCTTATCAAGAATGATATAAATGGGTTTCTTGTTGATGATGAGGTTGAAGATTTATCATGTAAATTGTCGACTTTAATTGAAGATTTCTCATTAAGAGAACGTCTTGGCGAAAATGGCATAAATGAGTCGAAATTATTTTTGCCTGATAATATTTATGGAAAATGGGTGAAATTAATAAATGATGTGATCTCTGTTTCTTAAAAATGAATGTAGTTTATTGATTTTTAATCAGACTCTTGAGTAGAAGAGTGTTTGGTCAAGTAAACCCCCACCATTAATCGCTCTGCCGTACGACAGTATACCGTTGGAGTTGATAAATATCCTTTGAGGTCATTAGAGATAATGGGAGCATGGATACGTAGCACGGTTATACGATGTTTGGGACTGGCAAAAGCTAGGACTGACTGCAATAAATAAATCATGGATATACAGAAGTAAGGGGCAATAGCCGTTTTACTCTCTCTTTTGATGGGAGAGAGGATGACCACTGGTTGCTTGATGTATCTAAGAAATGACTAGCGATTAATTTTCAGCCATTCGGCAATCTCACCGAATGGTGAAGCCTTGATTGGATGTATTCTAACGGTTTAGAACCTAGGGAATATTGGTTAATAATTTCGTTGACTATATCGTTTGTGGCCTGGTTTTTAGGCCACGTTTGCACAGATCTTATTGAATAATGGCCGAAGTTGTTTTTGATTGATAGTTCTGGTTGAAATCTTATTGTCGCTAAACACCAGACAACATCGGAGACCTTTCAACTGTGTTTAATCATCGTATCTTACATGTGTTATCTATTCAAATAGATCCTAGTTATTGCCGTGAGATATCTTGTAAGATCGAATAAAAGGATGTAATCAAATTATTGCTTATCGCTACTGGCTGAAATAAGTCTATTAATAGATATTTTATAACAAAATGGAGCGAGCTCATCACTCCATTCGGTCTAGAAAAGCAGTCGATTCGATATTGATTAATTCTTAGAAGTTAATTCTTCAATAACGTTTGCCCAATGCGACCATATTTTTTCTGGAGAGTATTGTTGCATATCTATTTTTGCTTGATTACCGAATCGAGTCCGCGTTTCTTTATCAGATATCAGTTCTTCAAGTGCTGTGGCATATGATTCTGGATTTGGTAAAGATAGAATCCCATTTTCGTGATCTCGAATTATTGTATTTACAGAAGGGCAGTCTAAACAACCAATGGTTGGCAGGCCGATTGACATTGCTTCTAAAAGAGATAAGCTTTGACCTTCAAATTTTGATGGAAATGCAAATATTGATGCGTCACATAATATATTTTTTGCATTTTTTGTAGTGCCTTTTAAGAAGAATCTATCGTGGAGTTTTAGTTCAGTAATAAGTTTTTGAACTTGATTAGTCAAACATGGGTCGACAGATGTTTCTCCCCACCACTCACATACCCAATCAGGGTATTTATCTTTAACGATAGCAAAGGCCCTGATAAGTAACTCTGGTCTTTTTTGCTCTGCAATTCGTGCAATATTAATAATTTTTTTGGATGTTAGGAGGGGTAGGGAATCATTTCCCTGAAAAGGGGCTACATTGGGAATGCATAAAATCTTTGTTGTAGGATGTAAGCGCTGTGCTGTTTGTATATACTCAGGCATTAAAACTTGAACAATATCTGAATCGCTTACAGCGTTTTTATGAAAACTTTCATAATTCCATTCCCCAATAAATTTTTCTGGGCAAAAATGATACATTGTAATGATTGGGGGGGTGGGGAATGTTATTTTTATAGATTTTGCTGAGAAGATAGGAAGATTCAGGAGTGAAAGATATAAATAAATCTATTTTTGGTAAGTTATTTAATATCGTGTTTAGGAAGTTGCATAATTTTTGTGAACGCGCCTCGTAACGACATTGTTTTCGGTTTATTTTTTTAAATGAAAAACATTTTATTTTTTCATGAATGGTTAGTTTTGTAGATTTTGTTGGGAATTTATCAAAAATATTTATAAAGTTGACCTCTTTATTTAGAGGGAACCCTGGCCGCCCTTTTTTTTCTTCAGAGCAGATAATTGTGATATTGTAACTACGCTCTGTAAGGGCATTTGCCATGTCACATAAAACTTTTTCTGTCCCGCCAACTGATAATATGGTACGCCAAGTGGTTAGTAGAACGATGTGTTTTTTCATTGAACAAAACTAATTCTGATTGTTCGTAACTGTTTGCGGAAACTTTCGTGTAATTATAAATATGAAATTGTTGAAAGTTTCCGCATATAAATTCTATTGATTATTTCTTCCGCATCTCAAAAATCTCTTCCCAGCGCTTCACCTGAGCGAGCACTTGATTCGGAGCCGTGCCGCCCACATGATTGCGGGCTTTGACGGAGCCTTCAAGACTGAGCACCGGATAGACATCTGCTTCAATCTTGTCGCAGAAGCTCTGCAGAACTTCAAGAGGGAGTTCTTCAAGCCCACACTTGCGCTCAGCAGCCGCTCGAACCGTCTGACCGACGATGTCGTGGGCCGTACGGAAAGGAACACCGTGACGGACAAGATAATCAGCAAGGTCCGTTGCTGTGGGGAAGCCCATCTGCGCAGCCTGATGCATAGCTTCAGGCTGGGGTTCCACACCAGCCATCATGTCGCAGAAGGCGCGAAGCGTATCCTTGACGGTATCAATCGCATCAAAGACCGGTTCTTTATCTTCCTGGAAATCCTTGTTGTAAGCGAGCGGAGTCCCCTTCATAAGGGTGAGCATCGACATCAAATCGCCATAAACACGACCGGATTTGCCGCGAGCTGTTTCCGGAACATCCGGATTCTTCTTCTGCGGCATGATGGAGGAGCCCGTCGTAAAGCGGTCCGGCAACTTGATAAAGCCGAAGCGCTGGCTCATCCAAATGACGAGCTCTTCAGAGAGGCGGGAAATGTGCGCCATGATGAGAGAGGCTGCTGCGCAGAACTCGATGGCAAAGTCACGGTCTGAAACGGCGTCCAATGAATTCTGAGCAACCGTTTCAAAACCAAGGAGCTTCGCTGTGTATTCACGATCAATTGGGTAAGTCGTACCCGCAAGGGCAGCTGCGCCAAGAGGTGACGAATTGACGCGATGACGCAGGTCAATCAGACGAGCATGATCGCGTTCGAGCATTTCGACATAGGCAAGCATATGGTGACCAAACGTAACCGGCTGAGCAACCTGCATATGCGTAAAGCCAGGCATGATGACGTTGTAGTTCTTTTCAGCCTGAGCGACGAGGACCTCTTGAAGATGCTCGACACGACGAATAATTTCGTCGATTTCACCGCGCAAGTAAAGGCGGATATCGGTTGCAACTTGATCGTTGCGGGAGCGACCGGTGTGAAGACGCTTGCCGGCGTCACCAATCAATGCAGTAAGTCGAGCTTCAATATTGAGATGCACGTCTTCAAGTTCAAGCTGCCATTCAAACTTGCCGGTTTGAATTTCTTCACGAATCTGAGCCATGCCTCGCTTAATGTCTGCCAGATCCTGCTCTGAGATGACGCCAACTTTGGCGAGCATCGTGGCGTGTGCAACGGAGCCGTCGATATCAACGAGCGCCATGCGTTTGTCGAAATCAACGCTTGCCGTATAACGGAGGACAAAGGCGTCGACGGGTTCGCTGAAGCGGCCGGACCAGGCCTTTTTCTTGGCATGCAGGGGATCGTTGGAATTGTCTTGAGCTTGGCTCATGGACTTGCCTCTTCTTAGTATGAGGATGGAGATAAAAAGATAATTTTAAGGGGTGTCGGCCTAAATCGGCCTTTAACGGGGGGGTGCGGAAGCAAAAGAATCAAGGATCCCCTATAATCCGCATTCTTCGGGGCGTAGCGCAGCCCGGTAGCGCGCTTGCTTTGGGAGCAAGATGTCGCGAGTTCGAATCTCGCCGCCCCGACCAGAATTCAACGTAGACCTGCCCGTAGCTCAGTTGGATAGAGCATCTGCCTTCTAAGCAGAGGGTCGCGGGTTCGATTCCTGCCGGGCAGGCCAAATAAAAGAAAGAGCCGCAAAGTCAACTTCGCGGCTCTTGTGTTACCTGCGATTGGAGAGATTCGCTAAACCGAATCTCTCCGGATGCAAGCAGTTTATGCCCGAGGCAGTTTGCTGAGCTGCTCCTCAACCTTAGCAAGGAGTGCCGTGAATTCCGCAAGGCGCTTCTTTTCTGTATCCACTACAGTAGCAGGAGCCTTCGAGACGAAGCGTTCATTGCCCAGCTTGCTCTGGCACTTCTTGACTTCTCCGGCAAGACGAGCGGCTTCCTTGGAAAGGCGCTCTCGTTCAGCTTTGACGTCAATTTCAACCTTGAGCATCAGTTTGAAGTCGCCAACGATGGCCACGGGCGCTACGGAGCCCTGAGCTGCCTGCTGAAGATCCTCGACGTGCGTAACGGATTCAAGGCGCGCAAGCTGCTGTAGATAAGGTGCAGCAGCTGCGCATTCTGCTTCTGGGCCAGAAATGAGGAGTGGCATCTTCTGCGACGGCGGAAGCTTCATTTCGCTTCGCAGATTGCGGATGGAGTCGATCTGCGCCTGAATGGTCGTCATGCGCGCCACGGCGTCGGCATCCACTTTCGTCGCATCAAATGTCGGATAGGTCTGGAGCATGAGGAAGGCATCTTCATCTGCTTTACGCACGCCAGCCGTGACAGAAACCTTCTGCCAAAGCTCTTCCGTGATAAACGGAATGATTGGATGGGCGAGGCGCAAAACTGCTTCGAGCACCGTGACAAGGGTATGACGCGTAGCACGCTGTTCGGCTTCAGAACCGCGCAGCTGAACTTTGGAAAGTTCCACATACCAGTCGCAGTACTGATTCCAGACGAAGGAATAGATGGCATTGGCAGCATTGTCGAGACGATAGTCCTCGTAGGCTGTCGTCACTTCCTTCACCGTGCGTTCGAATTCGCTGATGATCCACTTGTCGACAAAGGAGAACTGCATGGGTTCGTTCGCCGTAGCGCCGACACCGCAGTCCTTTCCTTCAACGTTCATCAGTACAAAGCGCGTGGCGTTCCAAAGCTTAGTGCAGAAATTGCGGTAGCCCTCAGCTCGCTTCAAATCGAAGTTGACGTTGCGGCCGAGCGTCGCATACGCCGCCATGGTGAAGCGAAGGGCGTCAGCGCCATGGGCAGCAATCCCGTTCGGATAGTTCTTGCGGAGCTTGGCTTCAACGATCGGAGCTTTTTCGGGCTGGCGCAGACCGCGGGTGTTTTTCTCAATGAGGTGCTCAAGGTCAATGCCTTGGATGATGTCGAGCGGATCAAGCGTGTTGCCTTCGCTCTTAGACATCTTCTTCCCTTCTGCGTCGCGCACGAGGCCGTGAATGTAGACATTCTTGAAGGGAACCCGACCCGTGAAGTGACGCGTCATCATCACCATGCGGGCTACCCAGAAGAAGAGAATGTCATAGCCGGTTACAAGCACGGTGCTCGGCAGATAGAGGTCGTAGGCGGTTTTCTCGTCGCCTTCGGGATGGGGCCAGCCAAGAGTCGAGAAGGGGACAAGGGCGGACGAGAACCACGTGTCGAGCACATCTTCGTCGCGCGTAAGTTTTACACCTTCGCCTGCCTGCTTCTGGGCTTCTTCTTCTGTACGCGCAACATAGACTCGGCCAGCTTCGTCATACCAGGCAGGGATCTGATGACCCCACCAGAGCTGACGAGAGAGGCACCAGTCTTGAATATTTTCGAGCCACTGACGGTAGACGCCGCGCCATTCAGCCGGGAAGATATTTACTTCGCCGGATTCAACTGCATCAAGTCCCACTTCAGCGATTGACTTGCCCGGATAGAGGGAGCCTTCTGGAGCGGGCTTACTCATCGCCATGTACCACTGCTCGGAGAGCATCGGTTCGACGATCTCACCGGTACGAGAAACACGAGGCACCATGTGTTTGATGGGTTTCACGGCGACAAGCAGACCTGCAGCTTTGAGATCCTCAACTGCAGCCTTGCGGCATTCGTAGCGATCCATGCCCTGATACTTCACCGGTACATTCTCGTTCATACGGGCAGTCTTCGTCAGAACATTGAGCATGGCGAGATTGTGGCGGCGGCCGACTTCAAAGTCGTTGAAGTCATGGGCCGGCGTGATCTTCACGCAGCCCGATCCAAACTCACGATCAACGTATTCGTCCGCAATGACAGGAATTTCACGATCAGTGAGCGGGAGTTTCAGCATCTTGCCGACAAGCGACTTGTAGCGTTTGTCTTCGGGATGAACCGCAACGGCTTGGTCGCCAAACAGCGTCTCCGGACGGGTCGTTGCAACGATGACGCCTTCTGAGCCATCAGCACCGGGATAGCGAATTTCCCAAAGATGACCGTCAGCTTCTTCGCTTTCAACTTCAAGGTCAGAAACTGCGCTCTGGAGTTTCGGATCCCAGTTGACCAGGCGCTTGCCGCGGTAGATGAGACCTTCTTCGTAAAGCTTCACGAAAGTTTCAATGACAACCTTCGAGAGCTTCGGGTTCATCGTGAAGTAAAGGCGATCCCAAT
>UMEP01032247.1_pt1 | contig 10800 bp, 8 predicted proteins | sample 1964771 | NCBI WGS metagenome assembly UMEP01 (sample SAMEA4836022, study PRJEB28245) | human gut metagenome | biome: gut microbiome; material: fecal sample | place: Denmark | collected 2008 | reverse complement strand
GGTTCGAATCCCCCAGCTTCCGCTGTAACTACTGGACAGAAGTGAATAAGGTTCCACAAATCAATGATTTGTGGAACCTTTTTTTACAACTAAAAGTCCACAGAAAACAACATTGTATCTTGTATTATATATAATACATTCAGGGCAAACGCATCTAAATTATACAGATTATCATCTACAGCAGCATTACACGTCCTCCAAAGACCGCCTTTGGATACCCCAAAACGTATATCCCAAGGGCAGTGTTTTGCAGAAATCAAATGCGTCGGCCCTGATAGTACCGTATCTTGATTTTATCAATAAGCATTTTTTTCACCATGAATGGCATTACGGACTGTGCGGTAGATGATATATAAATCCAACCCGAAACTCCAGTGCTCAATATACCAGATATCACCTAAGATACGTCCTTCCATATCTTTTAATTCTTTGGTTTCCCCCCGATATCCCGTCACTTGGCTCCAGCCTGTTATGCCTGGCTTAACAAAATGACGTACCATATATTTATTAATCAATTTAGAATATTCTTGTGTATGTTTCAGCATATGGGGACGTGGTCCGACTATACTCATGTCACCTAGTAATACGTTGATAAATTGAGGCAATTCGTCTATATTGGTTTTACGCATAATATCCCCCCATCTTGTTTTACGCGGATCATTTTTAGTAGCTTGTACGGTATCAGCATCTTTGTTGACCTTCATAGAGCGGAACTTGATGCAATAAAATTCCTTATCGTTCAGTCCATTACGTTTCTGGCGGAAAAATATCGGACCAGGCATGGTTAATTTGGTAACGATAGCCACAATAATAAAAATGATAGGAAAGAAAGTACATAAGAACAAGAGTGAAAATGCAATATCGAAAGCACGTTTCAAGAACTTGTTTTCCGGACGGCTTAAAGGGTCTGGGCGCAAACTGAGGTAAGGCACATTACCCATCATATTGAAATATACCCGGTTATGTAGATAGTTGCGAAGATTAGGAACGCTGTAAAAATGTACCACATTATTCTCGCAATAATTGATAATGGGCAAAATGACATCTGCTTTTCGCGATGGAAGACAACAGAAAAGATAATGAATATAAGGATGAGCAGAAAGATAGTGTTCCACTTCTTCCGGCTTGCCTAGATAAGTGCAATGTTCATTATCCATGTTAGGATTTGGTTCATCATCAAAATATCCCACAACCCCATAACCACTTGCCGGGTCATCGGTCAATTCATGGTATAACTCGATATTGTTTGGAGTACTTCCCACCAAAACTACATAGTGTATGTTTTTTTTGTTGTTCCGGTAAATTTTCAGGCATGTGCGGAACATAAGCCTGTATATACTTATAATAAGGAATAAGGCAGACAGATAAGCTGCATAAAATAATGATATGACATTAAAATGCATACCTACCGTTAATAAAAAACCACTTACAATGGTAAAATAGAATACATTACGAAATACACGTGCAACAATTTGATACGAATGTACCTTTTGTCTATGTAATATAACCCCTCCACGCATTGTGCATAATAAATAGCAAAGCGACATTACTATAAGAATCTGGGGTAAACTGGAATTAAACGAAACAGGCTTGTCCATCATGTTGCCCCAATAATAAAAAGCATAAAACAATCCATTACATAGGCATAAGTCCCCCATTATCACAAAAGCCTGGATGATACTGTTGTATCTTAGGATGCGATTGCTATTACTCTCCATATAAAATAAGGTTTTAGTTAGACTTTATTTAGTAATCAATTCCTTTAAAATAGTTTCTTCGTCTTTTGCCTGTCTGTTTGTTTATTGTGCAAAGATTGTAGAAATTTTAAAGAAAAGCAAATTTTACCCTCTCAAAATCTCATTGATATTTAAATATATGTTAAATAACACACGATTTTTCTTATATATGTATGTTGAATAACATAATATATATATCTTTGCATCGTATTTTTCATGGTATTAGATTTAAGGTTAATGAAGATTGGGAATCTGGGAAGATTCCCTTTTTTTATGCTTGCTTTTTCCGATGCATATCAGTCCCTCCAGAGCCACTTTAGAAGCTGTTTTGAATTTATCGTGCGATGATTTGGGATGAGTTTTTGAGGCATTTTCGCTTCTGTGATGAGGAAGATAGCGGGCTATCTGACGAAGAACAGGAGCGAAAAGGACCAAAAAATCGCCCAAAGCACACACGAAAACAGATACATCAAGCCAAGAAAAACTTTTTGGAGAAATTCAAAACAGCTTCTTACTGTAGATGCGACAATATCGGTGCTAAAACTAATCTGTTCATGATAGAACCGCCAATGAATGAAGAATCCTTTCGGACATGGCTTCATCAGTCACATTACCGAAAAACTTTGAAAATCAAAGAAAATAAGCCATATCTTCACTTATGCCAAAACAAGACCTTTTACACGACTTTAAATGAAAGAACCATGAAGGCTTGACTTTTTTCTTCTCACTCTAGCCTATAAATCGAGATTTATATCTAAATTTGCAGGGTAATTTAAAGCTCAAAAATTATGTTGATTTACAATACGACCTTTCACGTGGAGATGGCTGACGCACGCAATTTCGTCATCTGGCTTCACGAATGTTATATTCCCGAGGCAGAAAAATCGGGAGAGTTGAGCAACCCGCGCATCTTGCGCATCCTGAGCCATAAGGAGCAGGACAGCGAGTGCTTCTCTTTGCAATGGGAAGTGGAAGACAGTGCCGCACTGCACCGCTGGCACACGCAGGTGGGAGCACACCTGAATGAGGAACTAAAAAGAACGTTTAAAGACAAGGTGATAGGTTTTCCTACCTTGATGGAGGTCATCGCGTGATACAGCCTGTAAGGGAAAAGATTATTCTGGGCATCGATCCGGGCACGAACATTATGGGCTATGGTGTCTTGAAAGTGACCGGCATTAAGCCTGAAGTGATAACACTGGGAGTCATCGACCTTCGCAAATGCGGTGACCCTTATCTGAAACTGAAACATATCTACCAGCGCGTGCAGGGCATCATCGCTTCGTACCTGCCCGATGAACTTGCCATCGAAGCCCCATTCTTCGGAAAAAACGTCCAGTCTATGCTGAAGCTGGGACGTGCGCAAGGAGTAGCGATAGTGGCAGCTTTGTGCCGTGATATCCCCGTAACCGAATATGCACCTTTGAAAATCAAGATGGCGATAACGGGAAACGGACAGGCCAGCAAAGAGCAGGTAGCAAATATGCTGAAACGGATGCTCCACATCCCCGACTCAGAAATGGGTCCCTTTATGGATGCCACCGATGCACTGGGCGCCGCCTATTGCCATTACTTACAGATGGGGCGTCCGGCACTTCCCGATGCCTATTCGGGATGGAAAGACTATCTTCGGAAACATCCGGAGAAGATCGTGAAATGATGTAAGCTTGTTCACCACAGCAGCACATAGAAGTTTTAATATTTGCACCATCTGTGATGAGTAATAAATATACAGACAATGAATATAAAAACAATATTGTTGATGGGAATGTTAACTACAATGATTTTCGCTTGCCAGCCACATTCTGTTTCGTATGCTTCCTACGATGAGTATCCAGTATACGAAGGGAAGTGGGAAGAAATGACATATACCCCTTTGCATACCAGTTTCGCCTTGTGGGCACCTACCGCCCAACAAGTAAAAGTGCTAGTGTATGAAACCGGACAAGGAGGGTCTGCAAAACGAATGGTTGACATGGAGCCGGCCGAAGACGGTATGTGGAGAACATCGGTAGAGGGCGATTTAAAAGGCTGTTTCTATACTTTTAATGTGCGGATAAACGATGTGTGGCAAGGTGACACACCAGGACTATGGGCAAAGGCAGTGTGCGTAAACGGAAACCGGGCAGCCATTATCGATATGAAAGAAACCGACCCCGCCGATTGGGAGAACGATCGCCGTCCGACGGCAAAAAGCTTGCAAGATGCCATCATTTACGAAATGCACTTACGCGATTTTACCACGGATAGCACAGGAGGCATGAAATACCGGGGTAAATACCTTGCCTTGACAGAAGATACTACACATACATGGATGGGAGAACATACAGGACTTGCACATCTGAAAGAGCTAGGGGTAACGCATGTACAGCTGATGCCTGTGTTTGACTTTGCTTCCATCGATGAAAGCCATCCCGAACGTACCCAATACAACTGGGGATATGACCCGAAGAATTACAACGTGCCTGAAGGCTCGTATGCTACAGACCCTTATAATCCCCAAGTGCGTATCCGCGAGTTTAAACAGATGATACAGGCTTTACACAATGCGGGTATCCGTGTAATTATGGACGTAGTATATAATCATACGTTTACTGTTCAAGGAAGTGTGTTTGAACGTACTGTCCCAGGATATTTCTATCGCAAGGATGCGAAAGGAAATTTTGCTAATGGATCGGGTTGCGGAAACGAAACTGCCAGCGAACGGGCGATGATGCGCCGCTTTATTGTGGAATCAGTCTGTTATTGGGCAAAAGAGTACCACATCGACGGATTTCGTTTCGACTTGATGGGCTTACACGATGCAGAGACAATGCGTGCCGTACGTCATGCACTTGACCGTATTGACCCTGCCATCTTCATCTGCGGCGAGGGATGGGCGGCATCAGTTCCAAGCCTTTCGCCCGACCTGCTCGCCATGAAAGAGAACGTGAACAAAATGCCCGGAATAGCAGTCTTCCGCGACGAATTCCGCGATAGTTTGCGCGGGCCGTTCGGAAATGACAAGAAAGGAGCTTTCCTGATTGGCAGACCAAACCACGAACAAGGCGTACGTTTCGGCATATCGGGAGGCACATATCCCTTGACTCCCAATGACTCATGTACGGGTTCTCCACTGCAATTCATCAGCTATGTCAGTTGCCATGATGACTTGTGCCTCACCGACCGTTTGAAGGCAACACTTCCAGGAGCTTCAGTGCAGGAACTAGGTTCGCTGCAAAAACTGGCGGCTACTGCCCTCCTTACCTCGCAAGGAGTGCCGTTCTTGTTCGCGGGAGATGAATTCTTGCGCACAAGACAAGGGAAACCTAACCCGTATAACCTGCCAGATGAAGTAAATGCCATCCGCTGGAATGACAAGGCATTGCATCGTGACGTATTCGATTATTACCGAGGGTTGATAGCCATGCGCAAGGGGCATCCAGCCTTCCGCATGGGAGATGCTGCTTTAATAAGAGAACATTTAGAATTTATCCCCGTGCCTGCTTCTAGCGTTGTAGCTTTCCGCCTGAAAGGGAACCCATGTGGAGATGCTTGGCTCAACACAATAGTAGTGCTCAATGCACGCACAGAAGCCGTAAAAGTGAATATTCCAGAAGGGAAGTATTGGGTGGTATGCCAGAATGGAAAAGTTGATTTGGTACTGGGACTTGGCACAATAACGGGGAACCAACTCCAAGTAGCTCCTCGCTCTGCCACGATAATACACCAATGATTTATGGAAACAGGAACATTAAGACGCAAAATCGCAAAAGATTCCTTTTTTAATAAGAAGAACCAAACCCACAGAGATTTGCCGAGAATTATCTCTTCACATGCTCTGCTTCTCTAAAATAGGAAACTTTGCTTTAACAATAACAACTCTGCGTATTTGTATCTTTGTGTTCAATTATAATATAAAAAACAATGCAACATATCATTACCATCGAAAACGGCATAACCCGCCATCCGGCATACCGGATGAAAGAACCAGTGAACCTGCAATTCAACGAAGGTGAACACATCGCCATCGTCGGACCCAACGGTGGAGGAAAGAGCCTGCTGGTTGACACCCTAACCGGACGTTATCCCTTGCTAATGAACGAAGTGAAATATGACTTCTCGCCTTCTGCATCGAAAATGGTGTCCGATAACATCAAGTATATCACCTTCCGCGACTCGTATGGTGACTCCGATGCTACATATTATTACCAACAACGCTGGAATGCACACGACCTGGACGACACGCCTGTTGTACGCGACTTGCTCCCCGAGTGTAAGGATGAAACGTTAAAACAAAACTTGTTTGACTTGTTCGGCATCAAGGCGATGCTCGACAAACATATTATCCTTCTTTCAAGTGGCGAACTCCGTAAGTTCCAGCTCACCAAGACCTTGCTGAGTCATCCTAGGGTGCTGATTATGGACAATCCGTTCATTGGCTTGGACGCCAAGACACGTGACTTGCTGCATGTCTTGTTGAAACGCCTCACCGAGGTAACCCACCTACAAGTCATCCTTGTGCTTTCGAAGTCGGATGATATTCCTGCATTCATCACCCACGTGGTGCCTGTATCCAACAGAGTGTGCGGAAAGAAAATCACACTTTCTGAATACTTGGCTTCGCATCCTGAAATCCCAGCTCGTGTATTGTCTGAGGAAAAACGCGCACGCATCCTGAATCTGCCATATGCCGAAGGTTTATATCACAGTGACCACATCGTTGACCTGAACAAGGTGAGCATCCGTTACGGAAACCGCACTATACTGAAAGACCTCGACTGGTCTGTGCGCTGCGGCGAACGGTGGGCCTTAAGCGGCGACAACGGATCAGGCAAGTCTACCCTACTCAGTCTGGTATGTGCCGATAATCCGCAAAGCTATGCATGTGACATCTCCCTCTTCGGACGGAAGCGCGGAAGCGGAGAAAGTATTTGGGAAATCAAACGGCATATCGGGTACGTCAGCCCTGAAATGCACCGCGCCTATTTGAAAAACCTACCAGCTGTCGACATCGTGGCAAGCGGCCTGCACGACTCCATCGGGCTATACAAAAAGCGGAGTGACGCCGACCGTGCCATGTGTGAATGGTGGATGGACATCTTCGGCATCCTCGCCTTGAAAGACCGCAGTTTCTTACAACTTTCCAGTGGTGAACAACGCCTCGTATTACTGGCACGCGCTTTTGTGAAAGATCCCGAGTTATTGATATTAGACGAACCACTTCACGGACTCGACTTGTTCAACCGCCGGATGGTGAAAGACATCATCGAGGCGTTTTGCCAACGCCAAGGCAAAACTTTAATTATGGTGACACACTACCAGGAAGAACTTCCGGCATGTATCACCCACCGGCTTTATTTGACTAGAAACGGATAAAGATATACTAACGACAAGGTGGAAATATACGAGTAATGTTGTATACCAACCCACTTTGTCACATTAATAATTATAACCATTATGGAACAGACACATAAAATCAACAAAGTAGAAATCCGCAACTTGCGGATGGAAGATTATGACCAGTTGGCACAATCATTCACACGCGTGTACGCCGACCGGGACGTATTTTGGACACGTGCCCAGATAAAGAAGTTGATTGCCATTTTTCCGGAAGGGCAAATCGTGACCGTGGCAGACGACAAGATTGTAGGCTGTGCGCTCTCCATTATCGTTGACTATGACATGGTGAAAGGCGACCATACCTATGCCAAAGTAACTGGCAATGAAACTTTCAATACCCATAACCCGAAAGGGAACATCCTCTATGGCATCGAAGTGTTTATCCACCCCGAATACAGAGGTCTTCGCCTGGCACGACGCATGTATGACTACCGAAAAGAACTGTGCGAAAAGTTGAATCTGAAAGCAATTATGTTTGGCGGACGCATTCCAAACTATCACAAGTATGCCGACACGATGCGCCCGAAAGAGTACATCGAAAAAGTACGCCTGCGCGAGATTTATGACCCTGTACTCACCTTCCAGTTATCGAACGACTTCCACGTGCGCCGTGTGATGCGCAACTACTTGCCCAACGACGAGGAATCGCGTCATTGCGCCACACTCCTTCAATGGGACAACATTTACTATCAACCACCTACCGACTCGTATGTAGACAAAAAAACTACCGTGCGCGTAGGTCTGGTGCAATGGCAGATGCGTTCATACAAGACTCTTGATGATGTATTCGAACAGGTAGAGTTTTTCGTGGATGCCGTTTCGGGCTATAAGAGCGATTTTGTACTTTTCCCCGAATATTTCAATGCTCCGTTGATGGCTAAATTTAACGATATGGGTGAGGCACAATCCATCCGCGCCCTGGCGCAATACACCGAAGAAGTACGTGACCGCTTCGTTGAGCTTGCCATCAGCTACAACATCAACATCATCACCGGAAGCATGCCTTACGTAAAAGATGACGGAAGCCTGTACAACGTAGGATTCCTCTGCCGCCGTGACGGAACTTACGAAATGTATGAAAAAGTCCATGTCACCCCCGATGAGGTAAAGAGCTGGGGCTTGAGTGGTGGACGTATGGTACGCACCTTCGATACCGACTGTGCAAAAATCGGTATACTGATTTGCTACGACGTCGAATTCCCCGAACTCTCCCGACTGATGGCAGACCAAGGGATGCAAATCCTTTTCGTGCCTTTCCTCACCGATACACAGAACGGATATTCACGTGTACGTGTCTGTGCCCAGGCGCGTGCCATCGAGAATGAATGTTTCGTGGTGATAGCTGGAAGTGTCGGTAATCTGCCCCGCGTGCATAACATGGATATCCAATATGCCCAGTCGGGTGTATTCACGCCATGCGACTTCGCTTTTCCGACCGATGGCAAACGTGCCGAGGCTACTCCGAATACCGAGATGATTCTGGTATCGGATGTCGACCTTGACCTGCTGAACGAGCTTCACACCTACGGAAGTGTGCGCAACCTACGCGACCGTCGCAGCGACCTCTACGAACTGCGAATGAAAAAGAGTGCACAAGAATAAAAAATTAAAGAAAACAAACGTCTTTATAATGTACTTTAAATGAAGATATACTTACTTTGACATTTCATACTGTAGCAGTTAACTGGAATGGCTTATGAAGTATATCTTCGTTTTCGTAAATGATGGGCTGAATGGCAGACATTCATCTAAAGAAAACTTATCATTTTAACGAACTATTGTTTATAGCAACATTAATCTTACAAAAGGTTGCTTCTTTTTCAGATAACACATTTAGAATATTACAATTCCATTTCAAAAACATACATTTTGCTATATTGATATTGATTTACATCAATAAATGACACCTTTATTTGTGATTTTCTCCAATATTGTTTTTATGTTATTCAACATATTCTTATCTTTGCAGTGGTAAAAAGATAAAGCTCGAGCTAAACTAGATTTAAAAAGATAACGTAATTGTTTTAAGGTAACAAGTTTTTAGGTAACATTTAAAATTTAGGTATTATGAAAAAGTTTGGATTAACATTAGTAGCTGCTTTAGCGTTTTCTGCATCAGTATTTGCTAACGGTGTGAATGATTCAACTGCTGTTGCCAAATGGGATGGATCTATTAACAAGGCTAAACTGAATAAGTATTTGAAATTAACTTCAGCACAGAATGAAGAAGTTGCAGATATTTGCGATTACTTTCAGGAACAAATGAAGTTAGCGAACAGATCGTCTAAAGATACTGACCAGAAAGTCCGTAATGCGGTTTATGGAAATTTGAAGTTGATGAAAAAGACATTAAATGACAAGCAGTATGCCGATTACGTTCGTCTGATGGCGTTAACTTTGCGTAATAAAGGCATTAACATCGACAAATAATTCGTTCAAATAATTTAACCATAAGGCGAATCAATAATCAATTTTATCTGATTCGCAAGCAACATTGGATCAGGTTAGCACTGCAGCAACCAGCTCCATAAAATAAAAACAGTGTCAGCTAGAGATAAAAACATTAACTCTGCCGACACTGTTTTTTATACAATATCTCTAAACTGATACAAGACAAAAACATGTTCTCACTATCAGCCAACTTCTAATACTCCTTTCCCTGTTTCCAATCAGGATTGGAATCCTGCAAAGCAAAACTCCAATCCTCAGGAAGAAAAATAATCAATAAGCACGTGCAAACAATACGCGGCGTACCGAAGGTTTACCTGTTACCATATCGACGCCCGGTGTCAGACTTTCCTCGTCTGCTTCGAACGGGATGCAACGGATGGTTGCTTTCGTCTCTTCCTTGATACGTTCTTCAGTTTCAGTCGTACCATCCCAGTGTGCAAGGATGAATCCGCCCTTTTCGATCTGTTCCTTGAACTGTTCGTATGTATCCACTTTCACAATGTGTTCATTGCGGTATTTCAAGGCTTTCTGGTAGATATTCTCCTGAATTTCTTCCAACAGATTCTTTACGTATTCCTCAATACCGTCGCATGAGCGGGTCTCCTTTTCCAACGTATCGCGGCGCATCAGTTCAATGGTATTGTTTTCAAGGTCTCTGCCACCCATTGCCAAACGTACGGGAACACCCTTCAGCTCGTAATCGGCAAACTTAAATCCCGGACGCTTATTATCGGCATTATCATATTTCACGGTAACACCCATATTACGGAGTTTCGTGACAATACCTTCCACTTTCGCATCAATCTGTTTCAGCTGCTCATCGTTCTTGTAAATAGGAACAATGACTACCTGAATCGGCGCCAGATGTGGAGGAAGAACCAAACCATTATCATCCGAATGAGTCATGATAAGTGCCCCCATCAAACGGGTAGACACTCCCCATGAAGTAGCCCATACGTAATCAAGCTTATTGTTCTTATCGACGAATTGCACATTGAATGCCTTAGCAAAATTTTGTCCCAGGAAATGGGATGTACCACACTGCAAAGCCTTACCGTCCTGCATCAGTCCTTCAATGGTATAAGTATCCAATGCTCCGGCAAAACGTTCGTTGGCACTCTTCACTCCTTTGATGACCGGCACTGCCATGTATTTTTCAGCAAAATCACCATACACGTGCAACATCTTCTGTGCTTCGGCTTCGGCTTCCTCACGGGTAGCATGCGCCGTA
>UMEP01022026.1_pt1 | contig 10804 bp, 9 predicted proteins | sample 1964771 | NCBI WGS metagenome assembly UMEP01 (sample SAMEA4836022, study PRJEB28245) | human gut metagenome | biome: gut microbiome; material: fecal sample | place: Denmark | collected 2008 | reverse complement strand
AAAAAATATTACACAAATAATTATTGAAACAATTAATACAATTTTACAAAATTTATTTTCTTCAATTGATAATAATTTATATGAAATTTTAGATGATATTATTTTTATAAATCAAGATATAATCTCTGATTCTTTTTTTGAAAAAATATTAGGAGCAAATTCTCACAATGGAATTATTTTAATTTGCAATTCTTTATTATTTGGATTTATTTTATATTATTCAATAAAATATTTATTTTCTCATTTTAATTATAATCAAATTGAAAAACCATCACAATTTATTTTTAAAATAATTATTTTTGGAATATGTATTAATTTTTCATATTTTTTCATAAAAGAAATATTATCTTTTACATCAAATATTACTTTAGCTATTCGTGGAATTGGTGAAGATTTATTTAATAAAAATATTTGCTTTTCAGAATTGATTTTAGAAATAAATAAATCCATTGGTATTTCTTTTTCTTCATTAGATGTTTTTTCTTTAGATGGTATTATAAAAATTTCTTTATCTTCTTCGCTTTTAAGTTTAGTTTTCACTTATGCCTTTAGATATATAATGGTAAAAATATTTATTCTTTTAACTCCTGTTGCTTTCTTATCATTAATTTTACAAAATACATCTTGGTTCTTTAAATCATGGATTCGCAATTTATTTTCATTATTATTTATTCAAATTATAGTATCACTTGTTTTATTAATATTATTTTCTATGGATTATTCATCTGGAAATCTAATTATAAAATTTATTTATATTGGTGCGATTTATGCTTTAATAAAAGCAAATTCATTCTCACGCGAATTTTTAGGTGGTGTTTCCACAACTATTTCACAGAATGTGAATAACTTTTTCAAGAAATAGAACTAATTGTGGAAAACTACTCTTAATCTTATTTAGAAAGGACTATTTCTATGAAATTCATAATACCTCAAAATTACAATTTTAAAAATAAAATATTAGGGATTTTAGATTACCAAACAGCAATTTTTATTGTTATATGGTGTTCAATTACTTTTGGTCTTTTACACATTTTTATAAAAAATTGGGACATTAAAATTTTTCTTTTTATATCTTTATCATTTCCAATTATATTGTTTAGTATAGTCGGATTAAATGGTGAATCTATAGTTTACGTTCTTAAATATATATTAAAATATCTTATTCGACCAAAATTATATTTATATAAAAAGTTTTGACTTTTTACTTGATTTTCTTACCATACATGATATAATTCTAATGACATTTTAATATAACAAAAGGAGGTACAAAATGAAACTAACACAATCAGATTTACCGTTACTATTTTCTGAAACAGTCATTCCAGATATATTCTTTGCAGAATATTTATCTCAAATGCCAGCAACAAGTGTAAAAGTATATCTTTATATTATATTTCTTTCAAAATATGAAAAAGATGCGAAATTAAATGACTTATCTAAAAATTTAGCATTACCTTTAAAAGACATTAATGATGCCTTTACATACTTAGAAGAAAATGGTTTTATAATCAGAAAAGAAAATGGTTTTATAATATCAAATTTGCAAGAACAAACACTCAATAAACTATATAAACCAAATTTAACAATGTCTCCTGAAAAAGTTGCTGATATTGCCAAAAATAAAGCTAGAGCAAAAATTATTGAACATATCAATAATACATATTTTTCAGGTATTATGGGACCATCTTGGTATAATAATATCGATATTTGGCTTACAAAATATAATTTTGATGATCAAGTTTTAATTTCATTATTTGATTATTGTTTTAGACGTTCTGCATTAAATATGAAATATGTTCAAACCGTTGCAGAAGCCTGGGGAAGCAATAAAATTCAAACTTGGGAAGATTTAGACTCTTATTATCAAAAACAAGATGCATTAGTAAAAATAAAGAAAACAATAGCAAAAAAACTAGGAAAACAAACATTAACACAATATGAAGAAGCATATATCGAAAAATGGTTACTTGATTATGGTTATAATTTAAATATTATTGAAATTGCTCTAAAGCGTAGTGTTTACAAATCAAATCCAACCTTTGAATATTTTAATAACATTATAACTAATTGGCATGAAAGAGGTCTAAAAACCCCCGAGGAAGTCTATGCATTTATAGAACAACGTGAAAAACAGAGAAAAGATACAAAACAATTAGAAAAGCAAGTTAATAAAGCTTCTTATGAACAAAGACAATATAGTAATTTATCATTTTTATATGCCAATTCAAATATGCAAACAAATACGGATAATCAATTCCAAATAAATCCAAACTCTAGTTACCCTAATGTTGCAGCTTCAAATATTCAAGAAATAGAAGGAGATATAAATGTCTAATGATATTTTAACATCACTTTTAAGTGATTACGAACAGAAAAAACGTAAAGCAGAAGTTGAATTTGAACACCAAAAAACAGAATTATATAAAAAAATACCTCGTCTTCATGAAATTGAAGACGAATTAAATTCTGTAGCAATTAATGAAACAAAAAATATCTTATTGGGAAATTCGTCTTCTTTAGAAAACTTACATCAAAAAATTGAAAGTCTTAAGGAAGAAAGAAAAAATATTCTATCTGAAAATAATCTTTCAGCAAATGATTTACAACCCAAATATGAATGTTGTCTATGTAAAGATACTGGATATATAAAATCTGGAACATCAGCAACAGTAATGTGTTCATGTTTAAAACAAAAATTACTAAACATTTCATATAATAAGTCTAATATGACAAATTTAAGCAAAGAAAACTTTGAAAATTTTAATCCAAATATATTTTCAAATGAAATTTCTAGTAACTTTAATATATCTCCAAAACAAAATATATTAAATATTAAACAAAAATGTATTGAATTTGTAAATGACTTTGATAACCCAAACTCAAAGAATCTTTTATTTACGGGAAATACAGGTTTAGGAAAAACATATATGTCCAATTGTATAGCAAATGAACTTATAAAAAAAGGGAAAAATGTACTTTATCAAACTGCTCCTGTTTTATTAGAAACTATTATTGATAATAAATTTAATAAATATAAAACTACAAATAAAGATAACTTTTATAAAGATGTTTTAGAGGCTGATTTGCTTATTATTGATGATCTGGGAACAGAATGTTTAAACAGTATGAAACTAAGTGAATTATTCACAATACTAAATACTCGTATCTTGAATTTAAATAATAAAGTTACAAAAACTATAATTTCAACTAACCTTAATATTAATAATATCTTTAAAAATTATGAAGAACGAATAGGATCAAGAATTGTTGGTTACTATGATATTTATTATTTCTTTGGTGAAGATTTACGTTTTAAAAGAAAATAAATTATATATAAAAAAGTCAAATTCTTTAGAACTTGACTTTTTTTATATTATAATAAATCCATAAGTGCGTTTATACTTTTTAATGATGTTCCTGTTGCAGCACAAAATACAACTATTAAAACTACTAATAATACTGTAAATACTCCTGTTGATATTAAAACTAATTTATCTGTATCCTCTACTTCTAACAATCTTTCATATGCAAATATCACACTATATCCTATATAAATACTTACTGCAAACATAAATATAATACCTAATGGTGCATATATTTTTGATAATATAATATTTATAATAGATGCTACAACAAATGTTATTACTGCACTATTTACTATTGATAATGTATCTGAATATTCTTTTGGACTTTTTATAAATTTAGCAATTATCCATAATACTAAAGCCACTACTGCAATTCCTATTGCAATAATTACCCATGTTTTAAAGAATGTTCCAAATAGTTCTGCATCTTTTATTGCATCCCATTTCATTTTACTTAATTCACTTTTTTCATAAATATCTGCATACCAACTTTTTGATGAATATTTTGAGAATATTGACATCATTGAAGTTATTACATTTATTAATGCCATTACTGCTGATATTATTACAAGTTTTATTGTTCCTTTTTTTATTCCTTCTTCTTTAGATTTTTCTACCATAGATGTTACCGGATTTTTTAATTGTTCTATTATTGTTTCAAACATTATTTTTTCCCCCATTAAATATCTCTTAATTTATTATATTTATTTCTTACAATTACACATAATATTGTTACAAATGTTAATATAAATACTATTCCAATTCCAGCTCCCGTATGTGGTAACTCTCCTTTTGCTTTTGTATCATCATTTGTATTATTAGAATTTTGTTGATTATTTTTATCATTATTATTTGCTTGATTATTGTTGTTGTTATTGTTGTTATTATCTTTATTATTTTCATCTTTACTATTATTATCTACTTTATTATCATCTTTTTGGTTATTATCTGTTTTATTATTATCTTTATTTTCATTATCTGGATTAACTGTTGCTGTTCCATTTGCATAAACACATTCAGCAGAACTATATTGAACATATATTGCAGGCACTGTTAATGTTGCTACATTTCCAGCAGCATCTTTTAAATCTCCACCTGTTAAGCTTACTGATGTTAATGCTCCTTTATCTGTTTCTTTTATTGTATAATTATAAGAAACTATTGATCCACCAATTACACCATTATTTAACTCAATTTTATCCATATCTCCAAATTTTATTGTTAATACTGGAGCTGTTTTTCCTTCTACTATTTCACTAAATTGAACATTTATTGTTAATGTTGTTCCAGATGATACAATATACATATTCTTATTTGTATCTTTTGTACAGTTTTTTATACTCTCTCTTGCAACTTCTATTTTTTCTACTGATGGTGGTGTTACATCTGCTCCATCATTTGCTTTATCCCAGTTTGCAATATAATCAAAATTTATTTCATTTGCTTCTGCATATTCTTTTGATTTCATTCCATCATTTCCATAAATTGTTAATTTAGGACAATCTAAAAATGCTCCTTTTGAAATAGTAACTACTAAGTCTGGTATTAATACTTTTTCTAAATTTGTACATTTTCCAAAAGCACCCCAAAGTGAACTATCTCCGTTTAAAATTGTTGTAACAGATTCTGGTATTTTAACACTACTAATCCCTGTACAATTATAAAAAACCCTTTCACTTAATTCTGTTAAACTCTCTGAAAGTTTCAATTCCTTTATTCCTGTACATGAGGCAAATGCATCTTTCCCAATTGTAGTAACACTATCAGGTATTTCTAATTTTATAATTCCTGTACAACCATTAAATGCATAGTTTCCTATACTTATTAAAGTGCTAGGTAAATTAATTTCTTTAATTCCTGTGCAACCTTCAAATGCATTACTTTTTATTTCAATTAAATTATCAGATAAAACTACACTTTTTAAGCCTGAACACCCATTAAATGCATTACTTCCTATAGATGTTAATGAATTAGGCATTGTTATAGTATTTAAACCTACACATCCTCCAAATGCTTCATATCCTATTGATACTATTGTATTTGGAATTGTAATACTTTTTAATCCTACACAATTATAAAATGCACCATCTGGTATTTCTGTAATTGTATCTGGTATTATAACTTCAGATATAGCTTTACAATTATTTAATACAGAGTTATGTCCAGACCAATTAGGACAATCATCTCCTTTTAGTGATATTACTTTTTTACCATCAATAGTAGATGGAATTTCAACTTTTCCTATTTTAGATTTTGTTGTACACCATAAATTTATAACATTATCGTTTTTGTCTAATTCATAAGCCCATTCAATTCCTTGCTCAGTATCGGAATATTTATATTCTGTTGCCGCATTAGAAAAATTTGGTTTTATCATGATAATTGCTATCATTATTGCAATTAATACTATTATGTATCTTTTTTCTTTTAACATTTGTCTTTTCTCCTTTTAATTTTACTTTTTTATTATTTATACTTTTTATCTTTAGTAAATTATTTTATTTTTTCACCTCCCAATATTAATTTTGAGATATTTTAGAAAAACAAAAAAACAAGCCAAATAAAATCTACATAGAATTAGATTTTTTGACTTGTTCATTATTCTTTTATTTCATAAAATTGCCTGTATATATACGCCTTTAGAGCTTTCAAGCTTTTTGTTTTTTTCATTTGAATACCTCTTTTCTTTTCATTTTATATTTTATCTTATAATTTAGTTTATTTCAATAGATTTTTATTTTTTTTGCATGTTTAGTATAACTTTTTCATGTTCTTTTATAAAATTTATATTAAAAAAAGCCTAATAAAAAATATCTAATTTCTATTAAGCTTTTTATTTATTTTCATTATTCTTCAATATCTTCCATATCTGGAGTTAAAGTTTCAATACTTACAACTTTTCCACCATCTGTTGTTCTCATTAAAGTAACACCTTGTGTTGAACGTCCTAAAACACTTATATCCTTAACTTTTAATCTAATTATTGTACCTTTATCTGTTATAAGCATTACATCTTCATCATCTGTTGCAATTCTAACTCCAACTAATTTTCCTGTTTTTGGAGTTATTTTATATGTTACAACACCTTTTCCTCCACGAAGTTGTACTCTATATTCATCTAATTCTGTTCTCTTACCAAATCCATTTTCAGTAATAGCAAGTAATGTAGCTTTTCCACCAGAAATAATTGATTCCATTCCAATAACTTCATCATCTTCATCAATTCTAATTCCAATTACACCTTGTGAAACCCTGCCTATAGGTCTAACTTCTTTTTCATCAAATGTAATACATAATCCATTTCTTGTAACTAATACAACATTATCTTCTCCATCAGTTAAACGAACTCCAATTAATTCGTCATTTTCTTTTAGTGTTATTCCTAAAAGTCCTGTTGTTCTTGATGAATCATATTCTTTTAATGCTGTTTTCTTTATTAATCCATTCTTTGTTGCCATTAATAAATATTTTCCTTCAGCAAAATTTTGAATTGGTATAACAGCAGATACTTTTTCTCCTGGATCTAAACTTAATAAATTAACAATTGCTGTTCCTTTTGCGGTTCTACCAGCTTCAGGAACTTCATATCCTTTTAATTTATATAGTTTTCCTCTATTTGTAAAGAATAATATCATATCATGTGTTGAAGCAGTAAAGATTTGTTTTACAAAATCTTCTTCTCTTGTAGCTGTACCTATAATTCCTTTTCCACCACGTTTTTGACTTCTATATATATCTATTGGCATTCTTTTGATATATCCGAAATGTGTTAATGTTATTACAGATTGTTCATCTTTAATTAAATCTTCATCTTCGAAATCACCTTGTGCCGCAACAATTTTAGTCTTTCTCTCATCTCCAAACTTATCTCTTATTTCAATAAGTTCTTCTTTTATAATATCAAAAACTAATTTTTCACTTGCAAGAATTGCTCTTAAATGTGCTATTAATTCCATTAATTGTTTATATTCTTCTTCTATTTTTTCACGTTGTAATCCTGATAATGTTTTTAATCTCATGTCCAAAATAGCTTGTGCTTGGATATCTGTTAATCCAAATCTTTTCATTAATCTTTCTTTAGCATCATCATATGAACTACGGATAATTGCAATTACTTCATCAATATTATCAATTGCAATTCTTAATCCCTCTAAAATATGAGCTCTTGCTAATGCTTTGTCTAAATCAAATTGTGTTCTTCTTAAAATTACATCTTTTCTATGATCTATATAACAATCCAAACATTGTCTTAATGTTAAGATTTTTGGTTCATTATTTACTAATGCTAGCATAATTACACCAAATGTATCTTGCATTTGAGTATTTTTATATAATTGATTTAAAACTATATTTGCATTTGCATCTCTTTTTAATTCAATTACAATTCTTACTCTATCATTTCTATCAGATTCATCTCTTAGTTCTGAGATTCCTTCAATTCTTTTTTCTTTACATAGGTGTGCTATGTTTTCAATTAAACGAGCTTTGTTTACTTGATATGGTAATGATGAAACTATAATTCTTTGCTTGTTTCCACTCATTTCTTCAATTTCAGCTTCAGCTCGCATTATAATTTTTCCTCTACCAGTAGTATAAGCTTCTTTTATTCCTTCTCTACCTAAAATTAATCCTTCTGTAGGAAAATCTGGACCTTTGATAATCTGCATTAATTGTTCATCTGTTACATTATCATCATCTATGATTTTTATAATACCATTTATAACTTCTGTTAAATTATGTGGTGGTATATTTGTTGCCATACCTACGGCAATACCAGATGATCCATTTATTAATAATGTTGGTATTTTTGTTGGTAATACTGTTGGTTCTTGTAATCTATCATCATAGTTTGGCATAAAATCAACTGTATTTTTTTCAATATCAACTAACATTTGCTCAGCAATTTTTGACATTCTTGCTTCTGTATACCTCATTGCTGCAGCTCCATCACCATCTATTGATCCAAAATTTCCATGTCCATCTATTAACATATATCTCATTGAGAAGTCTTGTGCCATTCTTACCATAGCATCATATACAGATGCATCACCATGTGGATGATATCTTCCTAATACAGATCCTACTGTATTAGCACATTTCCTATAAGGCTTGTCTGATGTAATTCCATCTTCATGCATAGCATATAAAATTCTTCTGTGAACTGGTTTCAAACCATCTCTTACATCCGGTAATGCCCTAGAAACAATAACACTCATGGCATAATCTATATAGGCTGTTCTCATTTCTTCATCTATATCTCTTTTGATTATATTTCCATCTTGTCTTTCTTCCATTGTTTTACCTCTTTCTTATTACTTTTTTCTTTTGTATTATATTATAATAACTCTTATTTTGCAAGGATTTTGTGGAATTATTTTCATAATTTTTTCATATGTTTTATTATAAAATCTATGCCATCTTTAAATCCTTCTTTGTAATATAATTCTGCTATTATTCCTTGTTTTATATTTTCTCTTTCTTCATTTTTTTGGCCTTTTAATAAATTAAGTCCTTTATGAAATTCATAACTTATTTTTCTATCTATCTTTTCTTGATTATTTCGAAAAATCTGATTCAAAAATTCATCACTCAACATCTTTATCACCTTCCAATATTTTGAGTCTTATTTTTCCATTTTATTCGTTTTAATTCTATTTGTTTATATTTACAAAACTTTCAATTTTTTGGAAATTTGTTTTTTAACAAATGCTTACTTTAAATATTCGCTTTTTGCTTATTATCTGTTGACAAAATTCGCTATATAATGTTAAAAAAATTTGGAGGAGTAGATTTATATGCATTTTAACCAAGATGATATAAACACGGGTGAAAGATTACGTGGAATTAGAGAAAGTATGAAAATGAATAGAGAAGAATTCTCAGAAAAAATTGATATAACAGATTCTTTTCTAGGTCAAATAGAAAGAGGCGAAAGAGCTTTAAGTGTAAAAACCTTAAGAAAAGTTGTAAAATATACAGGTGTCTCTGCTGATTATTTATTATTTGGAAAAGATACAAACAATGAAACAATCCAAAAAATAAATAATATTCTAACTGTAAATTCTGCAGAAACATCAGATTTCATTTATCACATCGTTATGTATTCTAATGATTTTTGTAAAAAATTAAATAAAGAACAAAAAATAGATAAAATATAAAGGTATATTCATACCTTTATATTTTTTTAATTATTTCTAATTCATCTTGACTTAACTCAAAATTATTTCCATTATTTTTTATTAAATTATAAATATTTTCAATTTGTCTTACTTGCTTTAGTATATTTTCTAAAGGAATTATACTTTTTAAATTGTTCTGTATTTTTTTCCATTCTTTTGTCATTCCTTCAAAATCTTTGCTTTTTAAATACTCATTAAAGTTATCCACATATTTTCCTATATTGTGTATACTTCTCTCTTGAAAATTCATTTCATTTTTTATATTACTTGTAACATTATTCAAAATTATATCTTTCCCACCTGTTATTACAGATTTTATTTGACTATTTATTATTCCTTTTTGATATATTTTATTTGATGCTTTATCAATTAAATCTGAAAAAGTATCAATTACTCCTCCACTTCCAATTGCTGTTTGAACTTGTGAAATATTCTCAAATTTTCCGGTAAATATTCCGGAAATACTTTTTCCAATATCAACTACACATTCTGTTGCTGTATGTAAACCATCTTTTATTCCATTTTCTATTAAAGCATCTTTTATTTCTATAACCTGATTCTCTATTACATCTGGTAACATTGCTCTTAACCCGAAAATCTAATGCTTTATTTATTATTTTTCCAAAAGTAGTATCAAAAAAATTTTTTTGTTCTTTTTCTAATTCATTATTTATATTATTTTCTAATTTATTTTCTAACTCCATTTTTATTTTTCCTTTCTTATCAAAAAATATTTTAATTATTTTTTTCTTCTATTATTTTTTTTTCAAAATCACTTGCATTTATTTTTATTAAAATATGTTCATCTCCAACAAATGTTAAACACTCTCCTCTTCTTAAAGATTTTATTTCTATTTTTTCTTTTTCTGAAATATTTGAATATTGTGATAATAATTTTATATTTTCTTCTTCTAATGAAAAAAATGTTTTTATACTTGAATTATTTAGAATACTTTTTCCATATGCTCCATTATCTAAGCTGAATAAATCTGAAATATCTTGTGTAATTGCTACACTACTTCCACCATATTTTCTAATTGTTTTAAATATTTTATAAATAAATTTTGCAACATCTTTATTTGATGTTACTCCAATTAATCTCCAAATTTCATCTAAATAAATTGCTTTTTTTATTTTTCTATTTATTTTTATTTTATCCCAAAATAATTCAACAAATAAATACATCCCAAATTTCATATTTTCTTCACCTAATTCATAAACATCTGCAATAATTAATTTTTTATTTAATTCAATATTTGT
>UMEP01075521.1_pt1 | contig 10881 bp, 9 predicted proteins | sample 1964771 | NCBI WGS metagenome assembly UMEP01 (sample SAMEA4836022, study PRJEB28245) | human gut metagenome | biome: gut microbiome; material: fecal sample | place: Denmark | collected 2008 | reverse complement strand
CGGTGGGGTATGCCGCCAGTCTGCGCGTGGTGCCGGTGGGCGGACAGATGACGGCCGGCGCCGGAGGCGTCGTGGTGCGGGGTGCGGACGAGGTGCTCCTCGTGCTGGCCGCAGCCACGGACTACGACCCCGTCAGCCCCACCTACGTCTCGGGTTCCGAGGGACTGGCCGCCCGCGTTGACCGCCGGGCCGAAGAGGCCGCCGCGCGGGGATGGCGGGTGCTCCATGCGCGCCACGTGGCCGACCATCGCAGGCTCTTCGGGCGCGTGCGCTTCGACCTTGCCACCGCGCAGAGCGTCCTGCCGACCGACGAGCTCATCCGCCGATATAACCAGTCCGGCGACAACGCCGGAACGCCCGACGCGCTGACACTCGAACGGCTTTACTTCGTTTACGGGCGCTACCTGCTCATCGCCTCGTCGCGCGGCGTCGCTCTCCCGGCCAACCTGCAAGGCCTGTGGAACAATTCGGCCGATCCGCCGTGGCAGTCGGACATCCACTCAAACATCAACGTGCAGATGAACTACTGGCCGGCCGAGCCAACAAACCTTTCGGAACTCCACCTGCCCTTTCTTGACTACCTCTATAACATGGCGGTCGTCCAGCCGCAGTGGCGCGCTTACGCCCGGCAGTCAGGCGCGACGACGGGGTGGACGTGCTTCACACAGAACAACATCTTCGGGCAGTCGGACTGGGGTGAGAACAACGTGTCGGCCAACGCCTGGTATGCCTCGCACTGCTGGCAGCATTACCGTTACACCCTTGACCGCAACTACCTCCGGGAGCGTGGCTTCCCGGTGATGCTTGGTGCGGCGCGGTTCTGGCTTGAACGGCTCGTCCGCGACCGCGTGATCCACGATGGCACTTGGGTGTGCCCCGACGAGTATTCCCCGGAGCAGAACAATCCTGCCGTCGTCCGTCAGGACGCCACGGCGCACAGCCAGCAGCTCGTCTGCGACTTGTTCGGCAATGTCCTTGCTGCCATTGAGGTGCTCGGCGCGGACGCGGAGGGCGTCGACAGCGCCTTCGTCCGCGATCTGCGCGCGAAGTATGCCAGCCTTGACCGCGGGTTGCGCACCGAGAACTACACCGGCGCTTGGGGCGACGTGCACCACGGTGTCAGGCGGGGTGACGCCCTCTTGCGCGAATGGAAATACAGCAGCTATGAGAACGGCGAGGACGGCCACCGCCACCTCTCACACCTCATGTGCCTTTATCCGCTCGGGCAGCTTACGCCGGCCGACAGCCTGTTTCCGGCGGCGGTGAATTCGCTCCGCCTGAGGGGCGACGTGTCGACCGGGTGGTCTATGGGGTGGAAAGTCAACCTTTGGGCGCGCGCCCTTGATGGCGACCATGCCCACCGCATCCTGCGTTCTGCCTTGCGTCATGCCACGTCGTACGACGTCGATCAGCGGGCCGGCGGCGTCTACTTCAACCTTCTCGATGCCCATGCTCCTTTTCAGATTGACGGAAACTTCGGTGCGTGTGCGGGCATCGCCGAGATGCTCCTGCAAAGTTACGACGGCACACTCCGCCTGTTGCCAGCCCTGCCGTCGGCATGGCCTGAGGGGAGTATCGAGGGCCTGCGCGCCGTGGGAGGCTTTACGGTCGACCAGTCCTGGACAGGAGGGCGCTTGCGCCGCGCCGTTGTACGTTCGGACGGTGGGCAGGTGTGTACAGTGGTCTGTGCGGGCGCGGCGCAGGCTACCGTGACAGACGCGGCAGGCCGCCCGGTCGATTCCGAAACCCTCGGTCCGGACACCCTTCGTTTCGCCACCCGGCGTGGCGGGACCTACGTGCTGGCCTTCCCCTGATGCCCCTTGCCGCCACGGCCGCCCTGACGCGAAAAACAGTCAGTGCGACAGAAATTCCTGTCGCCCTGACCGTTTTTCCTATCGCACTGACCGTATCGCCTGTCCGCCGGGTCGGCGAAACGGGCACCACCAGTGAAGGCTCCCGCGGCAGCCCCGGCGGTGTCCCGGGCGACATGAATGTCGCCCCTACGCAGCAGTCCGGTCGTTCTGCCAGTATATGGAAAAACGTAGGGGCGCCACTTGTGACGCCCGGATGTCGGGCGCATCGTTCCCGCGTGCAGATTGGCTCCCGCGGCAGCCTTGGCGGTGTCCCGGGCGACATGAATGTCGCCCCTACGAAAGATGTGGCGTCCGCAAATCCTGCGGCTTTCCGTGCAGCCATTCCACCCGTTTTCCTCTTTGCTGCGCGAAGATAGGCTGCACTCGGTCATGCGTGTGCGAGTTTCCCTTGTCAACTCGCCCCGCATTCCACTCGTTTGCACTATCTTTGCCCCAAGATTAACCCGCAGCCTGCCGATGAGTGACGAAGTGACTGACTTTATCGACGCGCTGGCCGCTTATGTGGCGGCACAGCTGGCGGCCTCGCCCGGAACGGCCGATTACAACGTCGGGCGCGTCCACGTGGCCGACGCGCGCAACCACCTGTTCCGCCCGGGCGGCTCGGGCGGGACCGACGAAGCCGACGACCTCTACGCCCTGCGCGAGCTTTGCCGCGTCGACGACGAGACGATGGAGCTCGTCCCCGACCGCGGCCGCTTGGAGCGTGTGGCGCGCAACTACTTCGGCCCGGCTGCTTTCTGACCAAGACATGGAAGAACCCATCCCTACTTTCCGCCACCGCATGCCCGTGCAGGTGCGTTTCAACGACGTCGACCGTTTCGGCCACGTCAACAACACGGCCTACTTCTCGCTTTACGATTTGGGCAAGGTGGAATACATGCACGCCGTGCTCGGCGGCGGTTTCGAGCAGGACGACGTCGTGCCCGTCGTGGCCAACATCAACGCCGACTTCATCCGTCCCATTTTCTACGGTGACCCTATCGAAATCGAGACGGCCACCGTCCATCTCGGACACAAGAGTTTCCGCCTCTTCCAGCGCGCCGTCAACACAGAGACGGGCGACGTCATGTGCCAGTGCTCGACGACGATGGTCTGCTTCTCGCTTACGGCGCAGGAGTCGGTCGACATCCCCGCCAGCTTGCGGGAGGCCATCGAACGTTACGAGCGCGGCGAATAATCCTTGATGCTAATGACAGATACGACCATGAACGATCAAGCCATTCTTCTGACCCATACGCCGGGCGCCGAAATAGCGCGCCTTGTGGCCGATGCGGCCCCCGACCGCGTGTTCCTGCTGACCGACGAGACGACGGAGCGCCTCTGCCGCCCCCTCGTGGCCGATTGCGACGCCCTGCGCACTGCGGGGAGCATCGTCATCGGCGCCACCGACACCCACAAGACCCTCACGACGCTGGCCGACGTCTGGCGGCAGCTCGGCCAGGGCGGCGCCTCGCGCCACTCGCTCCTTGTCTGCCTTGGTGGCGGCATGGTAACTGACCTTGGCGGCTTTGCGGCGTCGACCTTCAAGCGGGGCATACGCTATGTCAACGTGCCCACCACGCTGTTGGCCATGGTGGACGCGGCAGTCGGCGGCAAGACGGGCATCAACTTCAACGGCCTGAAAAACGAGGTCGGCGTTTTCAACAAGTCGGTGGCTGTCGTGATTGATACGGCTTTCCTCCGCACGCTCGACGCAGCCAACCTGCGTTCCGGCTATGCCGAGATGGTGAAGCACGGGCTGATCAGCGACGAGGCGCACTGGGCCGAGCTGCTGCGCTTTGACCTCGACGTGCCCGACTTCGCCGTGCTGCAAGGGCTCGTCGCGCGGAGCATCCGTGTGAAGGAAGATATTGTGGCCCAGGACCCCCTTGAACGCGGCCTGCGCAAGGCGCTCAACCTCGGGCACACCGTGGGGCACGCCTTCGAAAGCCTCGCCCTCAGCGCGGGCAGGCCGGTGCTCCACGGTTACGCCGTAGCGTGGGGATTAGTCTGCGAACTCTATCTGAGCTGTCGCCGTGCCGGTTTTCCTGAGGGGAAGATGAGGCAGACTGTCAGCTACATCCGGAATCATTATGGAACGTTCGCCTTCGACTGCAAGGACTACGACCGCCTCTATGAGCTCATGACGCACGACAAGAAGAATGTCGGGGGTGTCGTCAACTTCACCCTGCTGTCCGATGTCGGCCGGCTGTGTCTCGACCAGACCGCCACGAAAGACGAGATCGTTGAGATGTTCGACTTCTTCCGCGAGACGATGAACTGAAACCTTTCTTCCCGTGCGCCAGCAATGGCAACGGAGAGGTGTCGCAGTACCTGTGGAAACAGTCGCAGTGACCGTTCTTACAGGTACTGCGACTGTTTTCACGCATGCCGTGGCAGGTTGTATCCGGCGGGCGTGCCTTATGCCCGCGGCACATTCCGTCGGGATGCGCGCAGCGGATTGTCGCACAGCGGCTTATGATGCCGTGGCGGTCGCATGCTCCGAAAATTCATGAGCAAAAGTTGGCCATCTCGGCCGGGCTTCGTAATTTTGCGCCCGTCTTTTGGCAGTGAACCGCTCTCAGGTATTAGTTCTTAACAAGGTAAAAAGAAAATGGAAACGTTACTGCTGGCAGCTTGCTACGCCGTGATGGCCTGCGTCATCCTGACAGGCGTGGTGAAGCTCGTAAAGAGGGACGAACACATCTGACGTCCCCTCTGACGGGACAAAGCGCGGAGCCTTCCGCCCGCTGAGGGCGTGACGGTCTCCGTAGTCATAAGGAAGCGGACAGCCCATCAGGGCGTGTCCGCTTTTTCTTTCACGTTTGTCGCACGAATATAGGATGCGCCCCGGAAAAGTCATGAAGAAAGCAAGCATTTTCTTGTCTCGGCGCTCGCCTTTCGCTATATTTGCGACTGTTATGCAAAAAACGAGAGACGTACTGATACGCACGGCCGAAGGCGTGATGTCGCTGCTGGTCGTTTTCCTGATGCTTGCCGGGACCGTGGTCTGTTCAGGCAGGTTGCTGGGCGTGGATTTCTTCGCCAGGCCCGAGCTGACGAACCGCGACCTGCTTCCGCCACCCGACGTGCTGCGGACTATGGACGTTTACGACTATCGCATCGACGAGGCCGGTCTCGGACTTTGGCAGCTCACTTCGCGTCGTGGTGAGTCCGTGGGGATGCTCGTGTGCAGCCGGCCTTACGCCGGGGACGCCGTCGGTTTCGCCGGTCCGACGCCCGTATGGGTCCACATCGACGGCGAGGGCCGTGTCCGTAGCATCGTGCCGATGGATAACGCCGAGTCGGCCCGTTTCTTCAACCGGGCGATCGACGGCGGCATACTGGCCCGCTGGATCGGTGCTCCCGCCGTGGGGGCTGACAGTGTGAGCCTTGATGCCGTCACGGGAGCCACCTATTCAAGCAATGCCCTGACGGCTAACGTCAAAGCCGCCTGTGCCGCCTATGCCGGCGCCACGGAAGCCGTAAAAAACAGGCCCGCCATCGGGTGGGGACGCACGGCGGCCGTCGCCGTCGTGCTGGCCGTGGGGCTCTATGTCGCCTTTTTCCGTAGGGGCTCGCGCCGCTGGCGGCTGGCCCAACTCGTGCTCAACGTCGGCGTCACGGGCTTTTGGTGCGGGCAGTTCCTTTCCGTCACATTGCTGCGCGGCTGGATAGAGAGCGGGTGGAATCTTGTGGCGTCGCTCCCGACGGTACTGATGCTGGCGGTGGCTGTGGCGCTCCCGCTGTTTGGCCGGCGCCGCTACTATTGTACGTGGGTCTGCCCCTATGGCAGCTTGCAGGCCTTGGCCTACCGCCTTCCCACACCGAAGCTACGGGTCGGCCCGAAGGCCATGCGCTGGTTGGGTCGTTTGCGCTTCGGCGTGCTGATGGCCCTGCTCGCCGCCATGTGGGCGGGCTACGGCGTCTGGCTGCTTGACTATGAGCCCTTCACCGCTTTCTTTGTCACGGCAGCTGTGCCGGCGGTGGCCGTGCTCGCTACGGCGTTCGTCGTGCTCGCCGTGTTTGTGCCCTTGCCCTGGTGCCACGCAGTGTGCCCGATGGGCGAGTTGCTCCATTTGGCAGAACCCTCAAACAATGAGAAACTATGAACCGATACAAAATCGTCAGCCTCGTGCTGGCTTTCGCCTTGCTGGCCTCGCTCGTCGTCGTGGTGAAACAGAGCCACAGCACTCCTGAGTCCGACCCGGCCGCCGCCGTGCTTGGCAACATCCATGCCCGGCGCAGCGTGCGTGCTTACACCGACCGCCAGGTGGCGCCCGAGACTATCGACACGCTCCTGCGCGCGGCCATGGCCGCCCCGACCGCCCGCGACCGCAGGCCGTGGCGCTTTGTGGTGGTCGACGACCGCCGCCTGCTCGACAGCCTCGGGGCGCAGTTGCCCTATGCCGCGATGCTTTTGGGCGCTCCTGCGGCCGTCGTGGTGTGCGGCCAGCTGACCGCAGGCGTCGACCCGGCCGAGGAAATGTGGATGCAGGATTGCGCAGCCGCCACTGAGAATCTCCTGCTGGCCGCGCAGGCCGTCGGGCTCGGCGCCGTGTGGACGGGCGTCTATCCTTATGCCGACCGCGTGGCGCTCGTGAGCCGCCTGCTCCGCCTGCCGCCCGACGTGGTGCCGCTCAACGTCATCCCCATCGGCTATCCCGGTGAACGGACCGAGCCCAAACAGAAATTCGACCGGAAGAACATCCACCATAACGGCTGGTGAGTAAAGCCCGGCGTCGTCAGGGGGCGCCGGCCGTCGCGGGCATGCTTGCGGAAGCAGTGACAGAAAATCCCGGACGGCTGACAGTCTTTTCAGGTGCAGCGACAGGTCAGACGGTCGCTGCGCCTGCGCGTTTGCAGGTGCCAGTTGCAAAGCCGGGATAGCCAAGGCTGTGGACTAAGCCTTTTTTTTCTTAATCCGTCGCAACTCTGACGCCCCGGATGGCGGCCGGGTGAGAATTAATCAGTAACTTTGCGCGGATTACAAAAGTTTGTGCAAATTCTAACGCAGTAAAAAGAGTTATATATGAAGCGAAAAATCCAATTCAGTCTGGTCTATCGCGACATGTTCCAGTCGGCGGGAAAATTCCAGCCCCGCAAGGACCAGCTGGAACGTATTGCGCCTGTCATCATCAAGATGGGCTGCTTCTCGCGTGTTGAGACGAACGGCGGCGCCTTTGAGCAAGTAAACCTTCTCTACGGTGAGAATCCGAACCAAGCCGTCCGCGCGTTTACCAAACCGTTCAACGAGGTCGGCATCAAGACCCACATGCTCGACCGCGGCCTGAACGCGCTGCGCATGTTCCCCGTCCCGGCCGACGTCCGCCGCTTGCAGTATAAGGTAAAGCACGCCCAAGGCGTCGACATCCCCCGCATTTTCTGCGGTCTGAACGACGTGCGCAACATCATCCCTTCCATCCACTACGCCCTCGACGCCGGCATGACGCCGCAGGCCACCCTGTGCATCACGAACTCCCCTATACACACCGCCGAGTATTACAGCGCCATCGCCGACCAGCTCATCGAAGCCGGCGCCCCTGAGATCTGCCTCAAAGACATGGCCGGCATCGGCCAGCCAGCCCTCCTCGGAAAACTCTGCGGCATGATCAAGGCCAAGCATCCCGACGTGATCGTGCAGTATCACGGCCACAACGGCCCGGGTCTCGTGATGGCTTCGATCCTCGAAGTGTGCAAAAACGGCTGCGACATCATCGACACCGCCATTGAGCCCCTCTCGTGGGGCAAGGGCCATGCCGATGTCATCTCGGTGCAGAGCATGTTGAAGCACTACGGCTTCGACGTGCCTGAAATCAACATGGAGGCCTATATGGAGGCCCGCTCGCTGACACAGGAGTTCATCGACGATTTCCTCGGCTACTTCATGGATCCGGGCAACAAACTGATGAGCTCGCTCCTCCTGGGATGCGGCCTTCCGGGCGGCATGATGGGTTCGATGATGGCAGACCTGAAGGGTGTCATGTCGGGCATCAACATGATCCGTCAGGGCAAGGGCGAGAAGCCGTACAGCGAAGACGAGCTCCTCGTCCGTCTCTTTGACGAGGTGGCCTACGTTTGGCCGAAGGTGGGCTATCCCCCTCTCGTCACGCCGTTCAGCCAGTATGTCAAGAACATCGCCCTGATGAACCTGCTCACCCTCGAAAAGGGCGAACCACGCTTTACGATGATGGACGACAACATGTGGGGCATGATCTTGGGCAAGAGCGGACGCCTGCCCGGCCCCGTCGACCCCGAACTCGTCGAGCTGGCCAAGACGAAGGGCTACGAGTTCACCGACAAAGACCCGCAGGAAAACTATCCCGACGACCTCGACCGCTTCCGTAAGGAGATGGCCGAAAACGGATGGGAAGAAGGTCCCGACCAAGAGGAACTTTACGAATTCGCCATGCACGAGAAGCAATACCGCGACTACAAGAGTGGCGTCGCCAAGAAACGTTTCCTCGCCGACCTCCAAGCCGCGAAGGACAAGGCGGCTGCCCAAGGCATGTCGGCCGACGAGGCGCTCGCTTTGAAGCACGCCAAGGCCGACCCCATCGTAGCCCGCGAGAGCGGCACGGTGCTTTGGGAAATCGGCGGCGACGGCGAATGTGTCAAAGCTATCGAGCCGTACATCGGTCAGCAGTATAAGGAGGGCGACCGCTTCTGCTACATCGAGAACACGCACGGCCAGATTCTCGAAATGCCCGCCGCGCTCGGCGGAAAGCTCGTCGAGATCAGTGCCAAGCAGGGCGCACATGTCAACAAGGGCGACGTCATCGCCTACATTGAGCGCATCTGAAAAGATAAAACGAGAAGAAAGAAAGTGTGCCTACGCTTATAGTTCAATAAGCAAGGCACACTTTCTTCATTTAATAGTGCGAGATTTAATATAGTCGCGACACAATGTTTTTAATAAAACCTTTATAGCTTTACTATGAGTATTTTGAAATTTTTGAAAGAGATATTTTGTAGAAATGAAAAGTGTCTTGACATTGATAAAATAGAGAGAGTATTTGTGCCAACTCCGAAGAAGCCTACACCCGTTAATTATTTAAAGGAACTTGACGGTATGAAAAACTATTTTGGCAAGTTATACAAAATAAGAGTAGCGGGAACCGAGAATTTCAATTACCATATCTTACATTTTAGCTTGCCTGTTGGGGTTTATTATGGGCGTACAAAGTATTCGGGTGAATGTAATAGGAATGGAGTAAAAGGGGTTCTTTTTTGCTCGCATGACGGTTCTGCAACGATACCGTTAGAGCGGAAGAATTGGAAGAAGTATGAGCGTGAGGCTGGATTCGATAATTTATTTTGGTACGGGTATAGCGATGGCGAAAGCATAAGTATTCGTTTGACCAAGGGCAAGGTTTTAGAGGAATCCCTCATTGATTGGCTTAGAAACGTCGGAGTATGGCTTAGAGACTATGATTATTGCAAGTTAATAAGTGAGAGAGTCGAATTTCTCGGTCTCCCAGACGGTGAATTCACTTATAAAAAAGCACATTCCCAATACGATTATGACTTTTATTATTGGAATAGGTATATCTTGGCTGGCGTGAAATATCATGTAACTGCGCCGTTCGTTTCTTTCGGCGTGGCGAAATTCGAGCCCAACAATAAATACAATCATAAGGCTGTTGCCATATACACGGATACAGGTATAAAAGTAGGCTACATTGCCGAAAAAGAATTGTCCAAATATCGTAAAGAGGTTGGCGGCGTTGATAATATCCCGATGGTTTTGGAGAGTCATTTCTACAATGGTGTTTTATATGGGAACGCCTATACATTTACTCGCCACAAAAATGAGTATACCTATATGGTGAATCAATTCTTACGCTTAGAGCGAAAAATGGAGGAAGAAGAGGCATGAATGTATTTTTGTAATTTCTCTTCCTTTTTGGGGTGCTTACTAATCTGCCTGCGGTGACTATCGTGGCATCGTAGCCGTATTTGCGAACCGAGGCGTTCTACTCCATGCTAGCTTGTACTTTACCCACAGTTCGCTCAGTAGGGCGCGGTGTATCGCGCCCGCTGCTGGCGGATGGTTCAGAGGAATTCCGTACAACATGGATGCCGCCTTTGCGTGGGCGGCTTGCATCGGTGGAATTGCCGGTTAGCCGTCCCGTCAAACCTATCCGGCTGACAGAATTTATTGTCAGCCGGATAGGTTTGACGGGGGCACGGCGTCCGTTTTTCCGTCCGATCGGTTGAGGGGAAGGGTTGCCGGATCGCTGTCTCCCCCGGGGCTGGGGCGGTCAGTCGGCGGCCATGATGGCGCGGTAGGCGCGGCGGGCGGCGTCAATAGGGTCACCCTCTGGCGTGGAGGCGTAGGGCGACGTGTCGCGCGTCCATGGCTCCTCGACGGCATACCAGTCGATGGAGGGCAACGGGTCACCGTGGCGGAGCGCCTGGCTCGTGCCGTCGATCCACAACTTCCAACGCCGATAATAGAAGTCGCGCAGCAGTCCGTTCCATTCGCGGTGGGCGTAGTCGTGCAGGCCGCCCCGGTCGGCCGCGGCGCGCCCGCCCCACGTCGTGATGAGCGTGCGGGCGTTCCATTCGTAGTGCGCTTGTTCCTCGGGTGTCTGGCCGCACTGCCGGGCGCGGCCGATCCACGTGCCGACACGGAACTCGGGGCGCGTGACCAGCAGGCTGTCCTGCACAAGGATGAGGCTGAGGAAACGACTGGCCTCCCTGTCGAAACGCTCGACGTCGTCCGCCTCGACGGCCGCACGCATGGCGGCGTGGACAAGGCGTCCCTTTTCGGCCACGGCCTGCCGCATGACGTCGACAAGGTCATAGGCGTAATTGTCAGAACCTCGCAGTTCGTCCGCGGCGTCGAGCAGGAGGCCGGCGGCGTGGATGACGTCGGCCGGGTCGTAGTAGTCGCGCATATCAGACCACGAGGACACTTGGTAGGCGTCGGCCGCGGGACGGGCGCAGAAGATGGATTCGTGCGTGCCCTGTTGAGTGGAGGCGGCGGGGCATTCGTAGACACTGTGGCGGAGCAGGCGCCACG
>UMEP01031007.1_pt1 | contig 10934 bp, 14 predicted proteins | sample 1964771 | NCBI WGS metagenome assembly UMEP01 (sample SAMEA4836022, study PRJEB28245) | human gut metagenome | biome: gut microbiome; material: fecal sample | place: Denmark | collected 2008 | reverse complement strand
ATCATCTTATCCACCCAGAACGGCGAACCGGTGGCATCCAGTCGGGACGTCGCCAAGCGCTTCGGCAAACGCCATGACCACGTCATCCGCGACATCGCGGAAATCGTGAAGAGCTTCCCCAAAAATGGGGACACCCCGCTGTTCTTCAAGACCGAGTACGTCCACCCTCAGAACCACCAGAAGTACCCCATGTACCTGATGAACCGGGACGGCTTTTCGCTGCTGGCGATGGGCTTTACCGGCAAGGAGGCCGCCCAGTGAACGGCCGCAACAAGCGCTGGGCAGAACAGCGCTGGGACGCCCTCCAGCCTGACCGGCTGGCACACATCCGCAAAAAGAAGGAGGACAAAAGCCATGAGAAAGCCAAGAAGCCCTTACCTGAAGCTGGCCCGCCTCATCGAGGACGAAGGGTTTGAGCACCGGGAGTTCGCCAAGCTGGTCGGCATGGGTGAAAGTACCCTGTCCACCCGCCTGAACCCGAAGCCGGAGCAAAAGAACAATGAGTGGCGCCATTACGAGATCACCGCAATCTGCAGGGAGCTTCACATCCCGCAGGAGCAGATCGGAGAGTATTTCTTCCCGAAGGTTGAGAAAGGAGCATGAACATGAAGGCAAAACTTTACATCGACAGTGAGGACTCGACCATCAAGATCGAAGGTGGTCCCAGCGACGTGCTGCATCTTCTGGTGTGCGCAATCGCCCAGATTCTGAAGAGCTATTTCCCGGACGATTTTGAGCGGCAGATGGGCTGGGCGTCTGGACTGCTCTACAACACGATCCGCGCGCTGAAAGAGGAGGACGACGATGAAGATTAAATCCACCGTCTGGCAGGTGCTGGCCGCCGGGAGTTTCGGCGCGGGCCTGCTGTACGCCCTGGGCATTGAGGGCACCGCGCAGGTGGGCGGCACCATCTCGGACAGCCAGTTCATCACAGCTATGGCGCTCATTCTGGCTGCCCTTGCCCTGATGCGCATCAGCTTTGCCGTGCAGGACGCCGATGAGCGGGCCCACCGGAAAGTCCACAAGGAGCCCCAGAACACCGTGAAGGGCAAGCGGAAGGTGGGGTAAGCCCATGGCTGACTGCGTCAACAACGTCCCGTGGTACACCGTATGGGACGCCAAGACCGGCGACCTGCTGGCCAGCGGCACGGCTGCCATGTGTGCCCGGCGGCTGGGCTACGCCAGCGCCAACAGTTTTGCCGCTTCCGTCTGCCACTGGCTCAAGGACGGCAGGCAGCACGTCAAGTACATCTACCAGCGGGAGCTCATCCCGCGCAGCGAGGTGGACAGCCTGACGCCACCCCGGAGAAAGGAGCCCCATGAAACTCACTGACCGCAAGGCCCATGTGCTGGCCTATCTGGTGCAGGAACTGCCCCTCAAATGGCAGGACAGGGACTGTGTAGCACATCTGGCCGGGGCAGCCGCAAAGCTCAGCACGGCAGCTGCATCCATTGAGAGCAACGCAGCCTACTGCATCAAAACGGCAGGCTGCCTGGACGTCGATGAACTGACGCGCATTCCTTCCAACTATATCCGGGAAGCCGCCATGTCCTGTGGCACAGCGCTTGCCTATCTGGAACTTACCGCAGCCATGCAGGGCTGGGAACCGCGCCAGATCCTGCAGTTGGCCGATTCCGGCTATGAACTGGCCCACGGAGAAAACGGCTTTGAAAAGCCTGCCCGTGAGCACGGCATGGACGAAGTGGGCTATCACTACGCATCAGCTGACCAGCGTGCCGAATGGATCAGGGTGCTCTCCCGCCCCCAAAAAGAAGAGCCCGCCGGTGGTAACGACACCGACGAGCTCAAAGAATGATGGATTTCCACGCCCATCATCCTGATGATATCACATCGGAAAGGATTTTACAAATGAAAGGTATTTTGATCGAGCCGGGCAAGTCCCCGGAAGTCACCTCTCTGCCGGACACCCTGCAGGGCATCGAAGCCATGCTGGGCTGCGATTGCACGCAGAAGGTGCTGCCCCGCACCCCGGCGGTGCTGGTGTACGGCATCCTCGGCAAGGGGCTGAACCGCATCTACCGCGGGCAGAACATCTACGGCACCATCCTGTGCTACGGCTGGAAGAACAACAGCCTCGTGCCCATGAGCAAAGATCTGCAGGCCGAGATGCTGGACCGCCTGAAGGATACGGAGGTGCGGGTATGATGCCCTCCAAACTGGACGCAGCTGCTGCGCTGGAAAGCATGGACAGCATGGACGCTCTGCAAAGCAAGCCCCTGACCACCGTGCCGGACGAGATCCGCCCGGCGTTCGATTACTCCGGGCTGGATGCACAGACGGTGGATGACCTGCACTTTGCAGAAAAGGAGTACCAGCACGGCAAAAAGCTGGCCGAGCGCGGCCTCGTGCACATGGGTAATGCCATTGCTGCTGCCCATGATGCGCTGTGCGGAGTTGTCCAACAATTGGACAACTCCAAGCACGGCAACCGTGGCGATGATTCTTTCCGGGCATGGTGCTGTTCCATTGGCATCACCAAGTCAACCGCCTACAACCTGCTGCAGGTCTCTGCCCTGATGGACGGCAGCAGCCCCCGGCAGCGGGCCATTCTGGAAGCCCTGCCGCCGACCCTGCTGTATGCCGTGGCAAAGCCCAGCGCTCCGGCAGAGCTGGTGGCACAGGTCAAGAGCGGTGATATCACAACGCACAAGCAGTATCAGGAAGCCCTTGCCCAGATCAAGGCCGAGAAAGAGCGGGCCGATGCTGCCGAGGCTGAGCGGGACAAGCTGCTGGGTGCCCAGAATCGGGCTGCTTGGGCGGAAAGCCACATCCAAGATGTCGAAGCCCAGCGGGATGCCGCCCTTGCGGATGTTCAGGGCCTGACCGAGCAGAACGCCAAGCTCCAGCAGAGCTACCACGATGCAGACGAGAGCCGCATTGCGGCCAACCTCCAGCGCCAGAAAGCCGAAGCTGAGCGCGACAGGGCCGAGGCCCGGGCCCAGGAGGCCGAAAAGCAGCTGGCAGGCTCCCGGCAGGTGGCCGAGGCGGCCAAGCTCCGGGGTGACAAGCTCAAGGCCGAGAACGATGCGCTGAAAAGCCAGCCCATCACCGCGGTGGTGGACGAAGAAGAGGTGGACAGGCGTGCCGGAGAAAAGGCGTACCAGATGGCCGCCGAGATGACCGCCGACCTGCGGGCACAGCTGGAACAGACCGCTTCCGGCAGCGAACAGGATGCCCACAGCTCCTATGACAACGTACTTTTGGCCGACCGTTCTTTCCAGAACATCGGCAAAATGGTGATTCCGTCCCTCCGCAAGCTGCCGCAGGAGCAGCGGGAAGCCGTCGCCAATCAGCTCATCCGTACACTGGGACAAATTCAAGGGGAGGTATCACAATGTCTGTAAAGATCACGGCGCTGGAAGCCGAGAACGTCAAGCGCATCAAGGCCGTTGCGCTCACCCCGTCGCCCACCGGGCTCACCCTCGTGGGCGGCAACAACAATCAGGGCAAGACCAGTGTGCTGGACGCGCTGGCGTGGGCGCTGGGCGGGGAGCGCTTCCGCCCCACTGCCGCACAGCGGGACGGGGCGGTCGCCCCGGCCCACCTCAAAGTTACCCTGTCCAATGGCGTGGTTGTAGAGCGCAAGGGCAAAAATGCCAGCCTGACCGTCACCGACCCCACGGGCCGCCGCAGCGGCCAGCAGTTGCTCAACGCCTTTGTGGAGCCGCTGGCCCTCGACCTGCCCCGCTTCATGGACGCCAGCGACAAGGAAAAGGCTGACATCCTGCTGCGCATCATCGGCATTGGGGCCGAGCTGCACACCCGGGATCTGGAGATCAAGGGCCTGTACGACAAGCGCACCTTCACCGGTCAGCTGGCCGCCCAGAAAAAGCACTTTGCCGAGGAAATGATCTCCTACCCGGAAGCCCCGGACGAGCCGGTGAGCGCCTCCGAGCTCATCCGCCAGCAGCAGGACATTCTGGCCCGGAATGGCGAGAACCAGCGCCTGCGGGCCCAGTATGCAGAGCTTGAACAGCAGGTGCAGCAGTGTGTGGACGAGCTGAAGCGCACCCGGGAACGCATTGCCACACTGCAGCAGCTGGCAGATGAACTGGACGCCAAGCACACCAAGTTGTTCAATCAGCGGGAAACTGCAAGAAAGACCGTCTCCCAGCTGCAAGACGAATCCACCGCCGAGCTGGAAGCCTCCATCCGGGACATTGAGGAGACCAACCGCAAGGTGCGTGCCAACCTCGAAAAAGCCCGCGCCAAGGACGAGGCCGCCCAGTACGCCAGCGAGTACGACCGCCTGACCGAATCCATCCAGCAGAAGCGTGCCGACCGCGTGGCCCTGCTGAACGGGGCCGACCTGCCCCTGCCGGGCCTCAGCGTGGAGGACGGTGTCCTTACTTACAACGGCAAGCACTGGCGGGACATGTCCGGCAGCGACCAGCTGCGGGTGGCCACGGCCATCGTGCGGCGGCTGAACCCGGACTGCGGTTTCGTGCTGCTGGACAAGCTGGAGCAGATGGACATGACCACCCTGCAGGAGTTTTCCGCCTGGCTGGAAGCCGAGGGCCTGCAGGCCATTGCTACCCGTGTTTCCACCGGCAGTGAGTGCCAGATCATCATTGAGGACGGCATGGTAAAGGATGCCGAGCCGCCTGTCACCGAAAAGCCCCAGCCCAGGAGCTGGACGAAAGGAGCGTTTTAAATGAGCAAGTATGCAGTCACCAGCGGCATCCAGACCGCCCCCGTCAAAACCGTGCTGTACGGCCCGGAGGGCATCGGCAAAAGCACCTTTGCCTCCCACTTCCCGAGCCCTGTGTTCATCGACACCGAGGGCGGCACCAAGCGCCTGAACGTGGCCCGCCTGCCCCAGCCCACCAGCTGGGCTATGCTGCTGGACGAGGTGGCCGAGGTGCGCAAAGGCAACGTGCCCTGCAGCACGCTGGTCATCGACACAGCCGACTGGGCCGAGCGCCTGTGCATCCAGGCGGTGTGCGCCCGTGCCAAGGTCAACGGCATCGAAGATTTTGGCTACGGCAAGGGCTACACCTACGTCAAGGAGGAGTTCAGCAAGCTGCTGGATGCCCTGGAAGAGGTGCTGAACGCCGGCCACAATGTGGTGGTGCTGGCCCATGCCGCCATCACCAAGTTTGAGCAGCCGGACGCCGTGGGCAACTACGACCGCTGGGGCATGAAAACCAGCAAGCAGGTGGCCCCGCTGCTGCAGGAGTGGTGCGATATGCTGCTGTTCGCCAACTACAAAACGGTGGTGGAAAAGGCCGGCAGCGGCCCAAACGCCAAGAACAAGGCCAGCGGCGGCAAGCGGGTGCTGTACACCACCCACCACGCCTGCTGGGACGCCAAGAACCGCTTTGACCTGCCGGAGGAGGTGCCCTTTGATTACGCCAGCATTGCCCACTGCCTGCCCGGCGGCAGCGCACCGGCAGCTACCCAGACGCCGGTGCAGCACGCCCCGGCTCCTGCCCCGCAGCCCAAACATCAGCCGGATGCCGACATCCTGCCCACCCCGCAGGCACAGCCGGAACCGCCCCGTGAAGAGGTTCCTAAGGCCCTGCTCACGCCGGATCTGGTCGCCCTGGGCGTGCCGGAAAAACTGGCTCCGCTCATGAGCGCCAACAACGTGACTCCGGAAGAGCTGCAGCATGTAGTGGGCAAGCGGGGCTATTTCCCCGAGGATATGCCCATCCGGGACTATCCGGCCGATTTCGTAGAGGGCTGTCTGGTGGCCGCATGGCCCCAGGTGCTCCAGATGGTGCTGGACAGCCGTGACTTACCGTTTTGATAAGGCTCCCTCTCAGAGGGAGCTGGCAGCACCGTCAGGTGTTGACTGAAGGAGTTTTTTTGAAGGGAGAATTTACTTATGAATGACATGAACACTGAAGGCCGCGCATTCGGCTGGGATGACGAGTTTACCAACGAGCAGCAGGAATTCGTGCTGCTGCCGGAGGGCGAGTACCCCTTTGAAGTGACCCAGATGGAGCGTGCCCGCTATGAGGGCGGGGCCAAGCTGCCGCCCTGCTCCATGGCAAAACTGACCCTGCGCATTTATGGCGGGGCCAAGGGCGACACCACCGTGACCCACCGCCTGTACCTGCATACCAAGACCCAGGGTCTGCTGGGCGCGTTCTTTGAGAGCATCGGCCAGTGCAAGCGGGGCGAAACCTTCCGCCCCCGCTGGAACGAGGTGGTGGGCAGTAAGGGCCTGTGCCGCCTCGGCATCCGCGAGTACACTAAGCAGAGCGGCCCCCACGCAGGTGAGACCGGCCAGAGCAACGAGGTCACTCGCTTTCTGCCGCCGCCGGAGCCGAAGGCGGCCCCTGCGCAGGGCTGGACACAGGGGGCGTTTTAAATGGCAGATGCACAAACCCTGCGCCCCTACCAGCAGGCCGCACGGGATGCCATCCATGCCGAGTGGGAGAACGGCCACACCCGCACCCTGCTGGTGCTGCCCACCGGCACCGGCAAGACCATCGTGTTCGCCTCCGTTGCCGCCGATCAGGTGCGTGCCGGGGACCGGGTGCTCATCCTGGCCCACCGGGGCGAGCTGCTGGAGCAGGCAGCCGACAAACTGCAGCGTTCCACCGGCCTTGTCAGCGCCGTGGAAAAGGCCGAATCCACCTGCCTGGACAGCTGGTTCCGGGTGGTGGTGGGCAGCGTGCAGACCCTGCAGCGCACCGCCCGGCTGGAACGCTTCCCGCAGGATTATTTCGGCACCATCATCATCGACGAGGCCCACCACGCCATCACCGACGGTTATCGCCGCATCCTGGACTACTTTAGCGGGGCCAAGGTGCTTGGCGTCACCGCCACGCCGGACCGCGGCGACATGCGCAATCTGGGCGAGGTGTTCGACAGCCTGGCCTTTGAGTACAAGCTGACCAACGCCATCAAGGAGGGCTATCTGTGCAAGATCATGGCCCAGACCATCCCGCTGCAGCTGGATATTACATCCGTGACCATGAGCGGCGGCGACTACGCCGTGGGCGACCTGGGCACAGCCCTTGATCCGTATTTGGAGCAGATCGCCGCCGAGATGGCCGTGCGCTGCAAAGACCGCAAGACGGTGGTGTTCCTTCCCCTCATCAAGACGAGCCAGAAGTTCCGGGACCTGCTGAACGCCAAGGGCTTCCGCGCGGCGGAGGTCAACGGCCAGAGCGACGACCGCAGGCAGGTGCTGGCCGACTTCGACGCCGGCAAATACAATGTGCTGTGCAACTCCATGCTGCTCACCGAGGGCTGGGACTGCCCCTCCGTGGACTGCGTGGTGGTGCTGCGGCCCACCAAGGTGCGCAGCCTGTACAGCCAGATGGTGGGGCGCGGCACCCGCCTTTCCCCGGGCAAGACCGACCTGCTGTTGCTGGATTTCCTGTGGATGACCGACAAGCACGAGCTGTGCCGCCCGGCAGACCTGGTCTGTGAGGACCGCACTGTGGCCCGCCAGATGACCGAGCATCTGGCCGAGACCGGCTGCCCGGAGGACATCGAGGAGGCCGCCGCCCAGGCCAGCGAGGACGTGGTGGCCCAGCGGGAAGAAGCCCTTGCCAAGCAGCTGGAAGAGCAGCGCCGTAAAAAGGCAAAACTGGTGGACCCGCTGCAGTACGAAATGAGCATTCAGGCCGAAGATCTGGCCGGGTATGTGCCCGCCTTTGGCTGGGAGGCCGGTCCGCCCAGCGAGCAACAGACCGCCGCGCTGGAAAAGCTGGGCATCCTGCCGGACGCAGTGGAATCCGCCGGCAAGGCCGCCCTGCTGCTGGACCGCCTGAACAAGCGCCGGGACGAGGGCCTGACCACGCCCAAACAGATCCGCTGTCTGGAAAAGTACGGGTTCCAGCATGTGGGCACCTGGAGCTTTGAGGCCGCCCGCCACATGATCGATCGCATAGCGGCTCAGGGCTGGCGCGGCGTGCCCAAGGGCGTGAACCCCCGCACCTATACCCCCGCTGCGGAGCCGCCTGCTGCAGACAGTCCTTTTGATTTTGGATGGTAACGTGAATGGACAATGCGAATGAACTCAAAGAAGCGCTGGATTTTCTCAGCCCGTCCGCCCTGACCTACGACGAATGGATCCTGGTGGGCATGGGCCTGAAGGAAGCCGGCCTGCCCGTGGAAGCATGGGAACAGTGGAGCGCCCGGGACGGGGGCCGCTACCACAAAGGCGAGTGCGCCAAGAAGTGGGCCAGTTTCCACGGCGGCGGGGGCAGCCCCGTCACGGCCAGCAGTATCTTTCAGCTGGCCTATTCCAACGGATGGAGAGGCCCTGCCGGCCATGCACTGGACTGGAACGACGACATCTCCGCCGGGACGAACCACACAGACGGCCAGCTGGTAGACCCCCGTTGGGTGGAAGCCCACGATCTCGCCCTGCCGGAACAGTGGGACCCTGTGGACCAGCTCAGGCGCTACCTGCAGGCCCTGTTTGAAGAGGACGAGTATGTGGCCTATGTCACCGAGAGTTTCATGGCCGACGACAAACGCCGCCCGGCCAAGGGCAGCTGGACCCGCACCGCCGGGCAGCTCCTTGCCGAACTGGGCACCTGCGGCGGGGATCTCGGCAAGGTGCTAGGCGACTGGGACCCGGAGGTGGGTGCCTGGATCTGCTTCAACCCCGTGGACGGCACAGGCCGCAAGGACGCCAACGTCACCGCCTACCGCTACGCCCTTGTGGAGTGCGATAACATGGAGCTGGGCAAGCAGCAGGCCATCATCAAGCAGCTGGAGCTGCCCTGCGCCGCGCTGGTGTACTCCGGCGGCAAGAGCGTCCACGCCATCGTCAAGGTGGACGCCCCGGACTATGCAGAGTACCGCAAGCGGGTGGATTACCTCTACGCTGCCTGCCAGAAAAACGGCCTGACCCTCGACCAGCAGAACCGCAACCCCAGCCGCCTGAGCCGGATGCCCGGCATCCTGCGCGGCGACAAGCGGCAGGTGCTTCTGGAGACCAATTTCGGCAAGAGCTGCTGGGACGAGTGGGTGGACTGGCTGGAAGCCGAGACCGACGACCTACCGGACACCGAGAACCTCGCCGCCGACTGGGAGCACCTGCCCCCGCTGGCAGACCCGCTCATCTTCGGGGTGCTGCGCAAAGGGCACAAGATGCTTCTGGCGGGCCCCAGCAAGGCCGGCAAGAGCTTTGCCCTCATCGAGCTGTGCATCGCCATTGCCGAGGGCAAGCCGTGGCTGGGCCAGTTCTCCTGCGCCCAGGGCAAGGTGCTGTACATCAATCTGGAGCTGGATCGGGCCTCCTGCCTGCACCGCTTCAAGGATGTGTACACCGCCATGGGCCTGCCGCCGGAGCACCTGAAAAACATTGACATCTGGAACCTGCGCGGTGCGTCCGTGCCCATGGACAAGCTGGCCCCCAAGCTCATCCGCCGGGCCCAGAAAAAGGGCTACATGGCCGTGGTGCTGGACCCCATTTATAAGGTAATCACCGGCGACGAGAACAGCGCCGACCAGATGGCCAAGTTCTGCAACCAGTTTGACCTTGTGTGCCGCGCACTGGACTGCGCCGTGATCTACTGCCATCACCACAGCAAAGGTGCCCAGGGCGGCAAGCGCAGCATGGACCGTGCGTCCGGTTCCGGCGTGTTCGCCCGTGACCCGGACGCCATGCTGGACATGACCGAACTGGTGCCAACCGATGCTATCCGCCAGCAGCTGCACAACAAGGCCGCCTGCCGGGTCATCAAGGCCATGCTGGATAAGCGCGGCCATGCCGATGCCTACGGCCCGGACGATGCCCTCAGCCGCACCCGCATGCTGACCATCGCCAAAGAGAACCTTGGCCTTGCCGACCTGCGGGCCATCGACGCCGAGGTGGCTGCCGCCGAGAAAAAAGCCGACGGCATGACTGCCTGGCGCATCGAGGGCACGCTCCGCGAGTTCGCCCGCTTTGACCCGGTGAACCTCTGGTTTGACTACCCGGTGCACAAGCCGGACAGCGGCCTGCTGGAGGATCTCCAGCCGGACGGAGACGTCAAGGGCTTTGCCGCACGCGGCGCGGAAAAGCGCTGGGGCAGCCGGGAGAAGCTGGCCAAGAACAAGTCTGTGGAGCTGTCCACCGCCTACGAATCCTGCACGATGGACGGCAAGGTCACTGTCTACGCCATGGCCGAGTATATGGGCCTGAAGCCGGACACCGTGCGCCGCCGCCTGAAAGCCGACGGCGGTTACTGGATCGACGGCACCGACGTGGGCCGCAAAGAACCCGGTTCCAACGGATGATTACAAATTGCAATATTTTGTTTTACGCAACGTACAAAAACGGTAAAATGCCCGCATAATCCGTCCGCGTCCTGCTTCCGGATTTCGGAAAATGCCGCATTTTCCTACGGATCCGGGACGGAAAATGCCTATATATAATAAGCATAATCCGTCCGTGTGTGATGGGGATCCCGGAGGATGGGGCGTGCACAGCCCCCATCCATCCGGGGAACCCTCCCCATCACGTTGGCCTGAACTGAAAAAAGAAAAACGAGGTGAACCCCATGTACACGCAATTCTTTATCCCCATGCAGCCGCCCACCACCACCCACAACGCAAAGCAGCTGCACGCTTACATGAAGGGCGGCAAGCCCTGCGCCGTGCTGCACGACAGCCCGGAACTCAAAGCCACCCGCGCAAAGCTCCATGCCTATCTCGCGCCCCATGCGCCCAAAGCGCCCATCCCAGCAGGCCAGCCGGTACGGCTGCTGGTCAAGTGGTGCTTCCCCACCGAGGGCAAGCGCCGCAGCGGCGAGTGGCGCACCAGCAAACCCGACACCGACAACCTGGAAAAGGCCCTCAAGGATGAGATGACCCGCCTGCACTTCTGGGACGACGATGCCCAGGTGTGCAGCGAGATCGTGGAGAAGTTCTGGTCGGACCCCTGTGGGGTGTTCGTCCGGGTGGAGGAGCTGGCATGACCTACGAAGAGAAAAGACGCTGGCTGTGGCGGTACCGG
>UMEP01034274.1_pt1 | contig 10995 bp, 16 predicted proteins | sample 1964771 | NCBI WGS metagenome assembly UMEP01 (sample SAMEA4836022, study PRJEB28245) | human gut metagenome | biome: gut microbiome; material: fecal sample | place: Denmark | collected 2008 | reverse complement strand
GCCCCCGATCTGCGGCAGGTTAAAAGCTGCCAGCCGAACGCCTACGGAAATCAGGATAGATTTTGCGGTCTTTCCCGCAGCCTGTTTGTAAATATGATATTGCTTGACTGCGATACTTTCCGGGTCCCGCATTTCCAGCCGTTCAAACAGGATGTCAAGCGGTGACTCATAGTCCTCATCATCTTCCTTTACCTGGGCGGAGGCCAGCATTTCCATGATCATGGCAAAGTTCTGTTCCTCCGGCGGTGCTTCATGCAGCAGATACAGCATGAGTGCCTGTAAGAGTGCAGTCTCACTTTTCTCCCAAAAGGGATCCGAGGACTGCGCCCCCTTGGGTGTCGTGTTCCGGATCAGGTTTGTGATCAGCTTCAGCACGTCTTTGTCATCCGTCACATATTCAAACGGATTGTAGCCAAAGGATGTATCCGGGTGGATCAGGTCAAATACCCGTACCTCATACCCTTTCTTTTCCAGCAGGCCGCCCGTCTTTCGCAAAAGCTCTGCCTTTGGATCGGTCACCACCATGGAACAGTTGCACTGCATGATATTCGGGATCGCATAGCTTCTTGATTTCCCTGCGCCGCTGCCGCCCACTACCAATACATTTAAATTACGCTTATGCCGGAAACAGTCAAATCCCATGCGGAAATTCTGTGTCAGCAGGATATTGTCCGCATAAGGTTTCTGCTGGTATTTCCTGCATAACTGTGCCGCATCGCCCCATTTAGCGGAACCATGTTCCTCTCCCCTGCGGTAGTTTTTCTGGTTTGCATAGTAAATGCCGATGCCAAAAGCATACAGCAGGGTGCAGACCAGGATAGCTTTTAATGTATATTGTGTATAATGCAGGGATAACGGATGCTCCAGCTTTTCTGTAAGCGCCTCCATGATCTCCATCAGGTTCTTTCCTGGTGATATGGCATCCGCAAAAAGAGCCCCCGCCCACCACACAACAGGCAAAGCGGCAAGCCAGATGATCCACTCTGACCTGCCGCCTTTATTTACCGGGAAAATCCATCCCTCTCTTTCTTTGGCCTGCTTACCACCTGGAAACTGTCCACTTCCGTATTGAGTGCCAGGGTACGTCCATTTTCCCACTTCACATGAATCTGCCCAATATCATCCGCAAATGATACTGTACCTTTTAAGCCGGATGGCATATCTTTTTCTCCCTCCATATGCCCAAGGCAGACCTGCGTGCCTTTCGGGTATTTCTGTTTGATGGCCTTTGCCTGCCTGCTGAGCCTTTCCCATTCATTCATGGGCATTCCCCCTTTCCGTTCAAAAAAGACAGGCATCTCGCCTGTCCGTTACCGAGTCCGATAGGTTCTGTACCTTGCATTCATGATACGCATTAAAACCGTATCAATCCCATCGGTATATCTTCCATTTTCAATATAAGTGTCCCGGAGCCCATTTAAAGCCTGTACCGCCTTTTTATGCTCCCCATCCGTCAGATAGAGTTTCTTATCCTTGTGGCCGGCTAGCCGCAGGATAAGGTCCCCCGTTTCTTTTGTGGATGCGCCCGCATCCTTTTCTTCCCGGAACACATCCCGCAGGGCATGCACCAGCATATTGACGGTGATCTCATCTGTTTTTACGCATCGTCTTTTTTCCATCCTCCGGCCTCCTTTCCTTCTTTTCCTGACCACAACATACCACAGCTGCTGGCAGAAAGCTACTGGATTTTCTGGAAAAAAGCACCTTTTTTCATGCTCCGTTTTTTATTGAAGAGAGCCCGTTTTATCAGCGTTCCGGCTGCTTTTCCGGCTGCTTTTTCCCTTTTCCGGATTTTGCCGATCCCTCTGATACGGAGAACTCATCTGCGACAAATTCCTGTTCCTGCTCTCCGAGGTTCCGGTTTAAGTGGTTGCTGATGCCATAGGCGGCATTGCGGATATCCCCAATAAACGCACGGAGCTCCTTGGAATCCTTATCACCATTTCCCTGCATCTCACACACTTTGTCAAACCGGAAACCGGAAGTATCCACACCGTATTTTTGTGCCACTACATAAGCGGCACAGAATGCTTTGGGCGATACCTTCTGGCGGGCATAACTTCCATCATGGGCATCCATCGCAGCACAGGCCAGTTCCCGGTTGATGGCATGGAACGTAGTAACCTCATTCATCCCGTTCCTTACATAGATCGTGCGCTGTCGTGGGATATACTGTGCCTGCACCCCTTCCGGCAGATTGTCTGCGATCCGTACCGCCACATCCGGATTTGTCAGGAGAGCCCCCATGAGCGTTTCCATATCTTTTGGCTCTGGCGGAACTGGAGGCTTCATGCGGATCTGGCTGATATCATACGCCTTTCCGATGTTCGTTCCCTGCATGATGACACCGTCTTTTTCATAATCCTGTGTGACCAGGAAACGGTAGCCATGCACTCCTGTACGCAGGGAATAGCCTTCCTCCTTCACTTTTTCAAATGTCATCACCTGCCGGATCTCCGGATTCTGGCTGTAGAGCAGGAGGAGGTTTGGTGTTTTCTGAGGCTTGCACTGCGCCATGAAATCAAGGAACCCTTTCAGGGAATCCCCATCTTTGAACACATCCTGGGCCTTGGCGTCGATCTCCGCCCACACTTCCTCACGCTCCTGTTTCTTTAAAGCGGCATATTCCTCCTTGCTCATACGGGGCTGCTGTTCCTCTACAGCAGGTTCATCCCCTGACGATAAATACTTTGATAAATCCATCTACATCACCTTCCCTTTGCCTTTGATTTTTTTCTCTTTTTTCTGTCAGCCGGACGGTTTCTGCTCCGGCTCCTGTTTTGTTCTTTCTGTTTGGCAGATTCCTGTTTTTCCTGCCTGATCTGATCCAGCTCCGCACGGACGGACGGCTTCTCCTGTCCCTCTGTACGTTCTGGCCTCTCCATCTGCTCAGACTTTTCCCGCCCGGTAGAAGTATCTTTGCTGCGCGAGGAAGGTTCGGACGGATTCCTTTCCTCCTGCGCCTGCATAAAATTTTCCGGATCCTTCTCTGGCTCCCCAAAGCCAAAATCCTGCTCCATATCTCCAAGTTCAAACTGGATCTCGCCCTCCGGCATCTCCACTGTCTCAGTCGGGGTCTCCGGCACATCCTGGCTCTGTGCTGCTTCCATCGCAACCTCCTGGACGGCTTCCCCGCTTTCCGATCTCAGGAAGTCAAGGTTCATTTTATCCATGACCCGGTTGACCTTGGCGGCATCATCCGCAAACACCATGATCTCACACTGGTCCGGATTCTTCCTGTCACGGATGACAACATACAATAGCCCCCGCTTCTTCCCCTCACGGGCAAATTCTTTCAGACGGTCGGACGGCACAGTAAAGAATTTCAATGGGCGGTTCTCCTTCAGCATCCGCACCATGCGTGTCTTTCCATAAGTCCGCTTCTGATCCTTTAATACCGCCGCAAAAAATATGGCAAGGTTTTTCGCAACCGTGCCGGATAAACGCAGGCTGTAGTCAATCCCTTCCAGTGAATACCGGACGATCTGGTCTGCCGCATCTCCACCATAATTCATCGCTCTCACCTCCCCTGTTCCTGATGCTCTTTTTCAGTATGCCCGCAGGCATTTTGTTTTTCCTGTTCCAATTGCTGCTCCCTCAGCCGCTGCTCGATTTCCAGCGAATACTGTTCGATCTTTACGCACATCCGGATCTCTTTGCGCATAGGCTTCAGCATATCCGTGATCTCCTGGATCCTTGCGGACTCCGGTTCTGCCCGGTACAAGCGGTGGCGTTCTTTTGTGAGGGAAAGCACCTGTCCTTCTAACGGTTTCCGGTAGCTCTCCAATTCTTCCCTGGTGCTAATGCCATGCTTCTGCAGGAACTCCATCTGAGCGATCCGCTCATCCAGACGCCGGATATCCTGCCGGAGCGCATAAGATACACGCTTTGGTTTCCGCTTGAGGACTCCCATCTGGTAAAGGTACGAATAATAGAGGGCCTGCAGCCCATGAAGTTTTTTCCGCTTTGTAGGATTTTCTTTCCCAGCCCGTTGCCTTTTAAAATCTTTGGGCTGTAAGATCCATCCCCGGATGGCTTCTTCCGTGTAATTTTCTCCAAGGCTTTTCAGCCTCACATACCGCTCCATGCCCGGAGCACGCAGGGCGATATATTTCCGGTTCAGTTTAAAGGCATATCCCTTCTTTTCCATCGCGCTGATAAACTGGCGCCAGCTGAAGCTTTCTTCCACAGCTTCTTTGATATCCATACGGATGGCCGTCCTCCAGGTTGGTTTTCCCTCCCTTTCTGCCTGCCACTCTGCATAGGATCTCCCTTTGCCGCCCTCCGGCTGGATAATGGAGAGGCCATATTTTTTACACAGGCTGTCGGATATCCTGCGCACATCCTCATAATAGCTCCTGCTGTTGCTATGGTATTTCTTTCCATCTTCCATGCTGACGGAATTGAACACCAGATGGTTGTGGTAATGGCTGGTATTTAAGTGGGTAGTTATTACAACTTCATATTTCCCTTTCAACAGCTGCTCCGCAAGTTCCAGCCCGATCAGATGGGCAAGCTCCGGCGATACCTCTCCTGCCGCAAAACTCTGTACCAGATGATATCCCTGGACGCCATCCATTTTGTGGAACCTCTGCTTGGTAGAACGCATATCTGCAAACGCACCCTCACAGGTACAGCCGATGGCATCTTCAAATACCACGGTTTCCGTTTTATCCCGGTTCAGTGCATAATCGATGGCTTCCTCCAGCGATCCGGCCGAAGCTGCAGGTTTTGTGGTCTTTTCCTTATCCTTGATATAATCGATCGAATTATCCAGACGGTGGACAGGTATGATGCTGGTATATGCCATAGGCCATTACCAGTCCTCTTTTACGATCTGCCATACTTCCTTTGATATCCGCAGCATTTCCCTGACGTTTTCTGTCTCCGCCCGGCCAGTAGCATTTGCCGCATGAGCCAGCTGGTTGGCATTGTTACAGAGCCCCGCAATCTTCCGGAGCAGGTCGGCATGATGCTCACAGGGCTTGGCATGCACCTCTGCCCCCACGATCAGTGACCGTAAGAATTCTTCCCTCGCAAGGCCGCTTTTTTGTACCTGCTCATCTAAGAACCGCAGCTCTTTAGCGTTCAGTCGGACAGGTACCACATGATTCCGTTTCCGCATGGATTCACCTGCCTTCCCCCGTCTTTACTGATTCTTCCTTAACGGACGTCCTGCTCCAATACTCTTGTGGAAGCTCTCCAGAAAAATCTACCTGCTCCATCTTAGGAACACCGGACAATTCAAGACGGCTGCAGTCTGGCACATAAGCAGCGTACCGCACGTAGGCATATCCTTCTGTCACAACAAGGAGCCCCTCTGTTCTGTCCGGAGTTGTCACAAGAAGGCATTTCATCTGCTCTTTATCCGTGTCGTAATGCATAGCCTCCCGGATATCATATAAGAAACGGTGATAATCGCTTGGTGACTCACCCATACTATGGAATTGCTCCGGGGTAACTTCTGCCATACATTCCACCACAAACGGAATCCGGTGTTCAAAGGGAAGTTTTAATTCCTGCAAATTCATTGGCTTATAAACAAAAGCTGCTTTTGTCATCTTTTCTTCCATGTTTCCCATTTACCTCTCCCCCTTCTTTTTCAAAATGATAAAAGCAGCCAACAGCGCCACCGCCGCCGCACCCGCAATCACTTTCTTTTTCATCGGCACACCTTCTTTCATAATTTAAATTCCGGGCGGAATGAAAATAACTTCGTTTCCCATAAACCGCCCGGTCTGTCTCTTATTTGAACTTAATTTTAATACTCACCCCATTCTCATCTCTGTCTGCTGTATTACCGCACTGTCTCATTTCTGCCCGGACTCTGTTTTGCTTTCGGCTGCAGGTCACGGGGATGCTCTCCTGAGAGCGGCCTGATAAACTCGATCCTGCCAGCGGCCGAGATTGCCTGATGGTTTAGCTGTCTCTGCCATGCCCCAACGCTCGGCGCCCACTTAAAACCACTCTTTCTGAGTATGGACCGTTCTTCCGCAGACGGCTTTTCTTCAAAGAAAAGCTGCAGACGGTTCATCTCCTGGTTTGCCACAGCCTTCCCTCCGGCAAATTCCCATCCCCGAAACCCGACTTCCGCATACTGCTTTAATTCCGCAATCCGTGCTTTGATGCGCCGGATCTCCGCACTGTTATTTGACAGTGCAAAAGACTGGAACGGCTTATTTCCCAAGTGCCACGGCTGTTCCATGGATACCTTGAGTTTTTCGATCTCCACTGTACTCAGCGCAGTGCAGCCATCCAGCGTCTGATATTTCCGGTAATATGCATTTACCTCTTTCATCACCTGCTGTGACTTTTCCAGCCCCTCCAGCTTCTTCTCCAGCTGCTCGACCGCATGGGGATTGTCTGCACTGATCCCACCCATGCCCGTACCCTTGATCTTGTCCAGGATGCCCTGCACCTGCCGCCATTCTTCCATGTTCTGAGCCCTGGCAGCATTCTGCTTTTCCTTTTTCCCGGTTGGGAAATTCGATGGCCCGGCAACCATTACCGATGGCACACGGGCATCGATCTCAAATCCCCGGTTCATGTTATCCGCCAGTTTCCGGGCATAGTTATCTACAAGTGCATCGATCTTTCCATGATAGATGGGATCCACTTTTTCTTTCTGCTGTTTCGCGATCTCCACTGCCTGGTCCACACACCGCCTGTATTCTGCGGTAGCACTTCCCTCTTTATAATCAGAAAAACTGTTCATCTCCTTTGTCCTGCGTGCCGCATCCTCACGGATCGGATAATAGAGCACGCTGTTTTCCTGTTTTTCTACCAATCATGTGCCTCCTTTTTCCAAAAAATAAAACCAGCCACAAGGCCGGTTACGATCAACGCTGCAATTATCTTTTTCTTCATGGCACACCCTCTTTCTCATCATTCAATCATAGACGGGGAAAACAGGATCCCCCTTATCTGCATCTGGAGGGCAAATTCTGTCATCTGCCACTTCATGCCATTGATCTCGGCATGATCCTGATCCAGATAGTGGCAGATTCCTGCCACCCTTTCCCCATCACCATACATCAGGTCCACGCAAGCCCCATCGGGAATGGTAAACAGCAAGATGCCGTTTGGATCCGTAAAACGGATGATCCGTTCATCGGATACTGGCGGAGCCGGTTCCGGCACACACCTCTTTTCTATTTCATAAACACCATTCTGCTCATCTGCTCTTTTTGCGGCAACCGCAAGGCTCGTGATAATAACTCCAAAACAGCCGCCCACCATGGCGCCTACAAATACACTTATCATTCCCATTTCTTCATTCTCCTTTCGTTCACGGGGGTTTGGGGTTCTCCCCAAAGTGCGTTTGGATATCCAAACGCTATGCTTGCCAAACCAGTCGCACCGCTTGATTCGGTCACTCAGTCAGAGTCAGTGATTCTGATCTGCTGTATCGGTTTAAAATTCACCGTGCCATCTGACGGTGCTGACTCCGGCGCTGTATCGATACCATCCTGGTATAATCCACCGCTATATCGATCAGCACCGCTTTCTCATCCTCTCCGCCCTTCACTCTGTCCAGATAGGTTTCCAGACTCATGACTGGCATATTTTTTATTCCTTCCTTTTCCATGACCAGCAGGGCATTCTTCTCTCCGCTGATCTCTGCTTCTTTGATATGAACCTGATACTCCTGATAGCCCATTGGCAGGTATCTCCGTATCCCGGTTCCTATCATCTGATAAAACTCTGCCCGGTTCATTCTGCCTCCTTGATCTTTATCAGCCCATCCAGTGTCGTGCAGATGATATGGAGCCTGTCTGCCATGCTGATCTCACTGTTCATGGTGCCGGACACCTCTTTCCCGCAGACCACCACCATCCGGCACCTCTTTAAGATCAGGTGGGACATCTTGGTTTTATCCTGCTGTTCCTCTGCTACGCCATCATCCAAAAATGGTGCAAATGCATACTGCGGACAGATAGGGACATAGCCCAGTTCATAAATCTTCCGGCAGTATTTCTGTACTTTCGCCCTGCCCTCATCCGCAGGGCAGCACACATAAGCCAACGCCTGTTCCATTGTGCGCCTCCTTTCCGGCATCCACATGGATGCCTATCTTTTTCTATCAGAAGGAAAGGACATCCATGTGGATGCCTACCGCTCCTGTCCTGACAATATCTGCCCTGTCTTTACCATGTATTTCCGAAATTCCTCAATCAGCTCTTTCAAGCCTCCTGGCGGCAGGCTCCCATGCTCCTGCCATTCTTTATATATATCATCCAGCAGGTTCGGGGATTTTAACAAAGCCCTCACACTCGCTGGAGAATAATCCGTGCTGGAAAAAGCGGCAGCAATCTCATGCCTGGCGACAATCTCATGGGCTGATTCATAAATTTCCTCTGGTGTTCTTCCGAGCATTTCTTTATAGAAAACCGCCAGCTCTGATTGTACCCTTTCATAGAGTTGGTGATTCAGTTCCCTTTTTCGCTCCCGATAATATGAATTCATTTCTCCATCACTCATTCTGCCCACCATCCTCCCCGCCTGCCGCACTCAAGGCAAACTGCACACGGTCAGTGCCAAGCTTATAATAAGCGTCTGTCACTTCAATGCCCACTGCCTCATATCCTTCTTCCACTGCAGCAAGGATCGTTGTTCCTGCCCCGGCAAACGGATCCAGGATGCGGCCTCCTGGCTCACAGATCTGGATAACATCTTTCATCAGCTGCAAGGGCTTCTCCGTCACATGGATGCGGTTCTGCGGATTCCCATAACGGAAAACACCGGGAAGGCATGACACTGGCCGGTTCACAGGCATCGGGCCATTACTTCCCCATACGATATATTCAGCCTGCTGACGAAAGCGGCCCTTTTGCGGACGGGAATTTCCCTTATCCCACACAGCAGTCCCTCTCCAGATCCAGCCTGCCCACTGCAGGGCATCGGTGATGGACGGATACTGCCGCCAGTCAATAAACAGGCAGATGGGCGCTCCTTTCTTACACGCTTTTCTCGCATCATACAGCCACTCTGCCATCCAATGGGTCCAGGAACGCTGGTCTTTGTTATCCCCGTCAAAATCGGGCAGGGCATTTTCTGCCCGCATGCTGCTGTACTTCTGGTTGGTGGTACGGTTGCGCTCATTCTGCTTCGTACCACCGGAAGCATACGGCGGATCTGTGATCAGGGCATCAAAAATTCCCGGACGGAACGCCTGTACAAGCTGCAGCGTATCTCCATGCAGGATACGCCACCTGTCACCGCCGACAGACTCCACCGGGAATGTCCCTTCTTTCATCAGGTTATCAAGTTGCAGGTTATTCTCCATAGGCATCATCCTTTCCTTTATCGTTCTCTATCTTCTCTTTTATTTTTTCCCTTCCGGTATTCCTCTGGCGGCTCCAGTTTCCGCTGTTTTACCAGCACTTCCCGTTTTCCCTCCTTCAGAATGAACATATCTTCCGTGCGGTTTACGTAATGTTCTCCCTCAAAGATATTGTCATTGACAACAAACCCGCCGCAGACGGTCCCGTAAACATTGCTCTTTCCCCCAATCAGCGGGGACTGGCCATTGTCTGACTGCTGGACTACCGCATTTCCGGCGAGCCTTGCATCCTCCTTCAGTTCGCCACTGAAAAAGCTGCTGTTCCCCTCTGCCATTGCCCGCTCAAACATTCTGGCATCGCCGCCCACCAATGCACTCCCCCGTGCCACGGTGCTATCAAACATCCGACCGTCATCTGCAACCGCAGCTTCTTCACAGCAGACCGCCTGATCATAGATCCAGCAGGTTCCCTCCTGGGACAGATTATCTTCTGTCTGAACATATCTTCCAAGCATTCCAGGACTGACCTGTTCATTTACCTGGCGTATAGCACGGATACGGTGCAGCCATGGGTACTTCGGGTGCGCAGCCTCTGTAATTTCATATTTCTTCTGACTCATCGGCTGGTTCCTCCTTTCCCCAGTTTTTTATGCGGCTTTTCCTTCTCCTGTCTCGGCACACTCAATTCCGTTTCCACATATTCACTGATAATCCCAAGAGCCTGATAATAGTTCCCGGAATCCTGCACTCTCTGAAACATCTCATCTGCTTCTTTGCTCTGCCCATTTCTCACAAGGAGCCTTCTTGCATCTCCCATAATGGAAAAAATATTACCATCATGCCCAAGCAGTTTCATTTTCGGCCGGCGCACCGCTCTTTCCCCCTTGCCATCCTGTTTTTGGATTTCCATCTCCGATGCCTGCCGGAAACGGAAATTTTTGTTGCACTGCCAGAAATGAACATTTATATTCCCGCCATCCACACGAATGTCTCTCTGCTCAAATCCTTCTCCCCACCCGTCACTGTACTGGCCGGTAATGTATTCACACAGTTTCGTCAGCTCATGGGACTCCAGATAATCATTTAACTGGAGTGTCGTACAACCATACAAAACATGGTCTACTTCTTTTACAGACACTACAGCACTTTCCACCTTTTCTTTTATGGCTGGATTGCCGTCAAAATACTGCATCAGATTGCAGGGTTTTCCATCCACGCTGCCAAATGTATTTTCTTCATCCACCATTTTCTGAATGGCATACTTGTACTGCACAAGATCGCCTCCATCCAATGGCATTCTGCCAGAATCCTGATCCCACACGCCATCATCTTCCTCCAGATCGTCCCAAACACTTTCATCCGGAATAAATTCTGCTGTCAAAGGTGTCAGCAGTTCTATCTGCATGTTTTCTTCCTGTTCCACCAGCATCACCTACCTCTCCGGTGCTGTACGCACCTTTTTCTTTTCTTCCTTTTTCATCTTCGCCAGATCCGCATAGTCCGCCCCTTCGATCTGTGGCAGGTTCTCTATGATCCGATAGGCAGCTCCGTAGGCTTTTTTTAGATTGGCACATGCCCATCGCCCTGCAAAATCGTTATCCGTACAGATCTCGATTTCTTCAATCTCCGGATGCTTTGATAGAAAATACTCCAACGCAGGCGGATTCTTCATCTCCCGGTACACTTCCCCCTCTTTTGGGGCGCTGATCCCG
>UMEP01019753.1_pt1 | contig 10998 bp, 9 predicted proteins | sample 1964771 | NCBI WGS metagenome assembly UMEP01 (sample SAMEA4836022, study PRJEB28245) | human gut metagenome | biome: gut microbiome; material: fecal sample | place: Denmark | collected 2008 | reverse complement strand
AATATATCTATCATAGTCTAAAGTAGTTCTTATATAGGATATTGCATTTTTAGGATTTAACCCTTTTACATAACTTATATCTATATCTAAATCATTTATAGTTTTAACTTGTTTAGGATGTAAGTCACATTTATTAATCAATGAATTTATAAAATCAGGTTCATCCTTTATCAAATTTAAATTATCTTTAGAAATATATCTAAAAGGTTTATTTATAATTCTTATCCAATCTTTATTAGAATTTGGATTGACTCCTATTCTTAAATAAGCAAGTATGTCTTGGGCAGCCCAATGATCATATATTGTAACTATTGAATCTTTAACTACAAACGGAATTCTCATATCCATAAATACATCAACTAAAGCTCTTGATTGTATATTAGTTCTATATATTACAGCAAAATCAGTATACTCCGTATAATCTTCTTGAACCTTATTTTTTATATCTTTTGCTATATATACAGCTTCTTCTTCTGAATCTTCAGGTGAAATATAATTTACCTTAGCTCCATTACCTTGTCCACATTTTATAACTTTCTCATATCTATTTGTATTTTTCTCTATTAATCTATTAGCTATGTTTATTATCTCACCTTTAGATCTATAATTAATATCTAACAATACTTTTTTTGTATTAGAAAAATACTCTTCAAATTCTAATAGAAAATCTGGCCTAGATCCTCTGAATCCATAAATACTTTGATCTTCATCCCCTACTACAAATATATTATTACTTGGATTTGCTATTAACTTTAATGCCTCAAATTGAACCTTGTTTATATCTTGAAACTCATCTACAAGAATATATCTATATACACTTCTAACTCTATCTAAAGCTGCCTTATTATTTTTTAATAATTCATATGTTTTAATTAACATATCATCAAAGTCTATTTTATTCATTTGTTGCTTATACTCTTCATAAAAATTATATACCTTTATGAACTCATCGTTAGTTAATACCTCTGATTTAAAGTCTCTTTTATCCATCAATTCATTTTTCACATATGAAATTTCATTTATAACTTGTCCAATGGTTTCATCATCATCTGCATTTTCTATATTCAATCCTTTTAATATATTCTTTAACCCTATTCTCTTTGTCTTTTCATCTAAGATACTTTCAATATTATAATTTTCAAAATATCTTAATATCCTAAAAAATACAGAATGAAACGTCCCATATGTAACCTTATTCATTCTAAAATCATTACTTAAAGATAATGCTCTATTTTTCATTTCTATAGATGAAGCTTTTGTAAAACTTATTGCAAGTATGCTTGTAGGCTTTATATTTTTATTTACAACCATATTAGCTATTCTATATGTTATAACTCTAGTCTTTCCCGAACCTGGTCCTGCAAGCACCATACAAGGTCCATCTAAATGATTTACAGCCTTTAATTGATTTTCATTTAATTTATCTATACTTATCATATACTACCTACCTTGAAGTATTATTTATTTCATTTATAATAGTGTTAAGCATCTTCGCTTAACCTAATAATTATTATAATATATAATCTAAAAAAGGAGAAATTTTATGGAAGTAATAACTAAAGTTTTAGATGAATTAATAGATATTCCTCCTAATCATTTTGTATTTGATATAGAAACTACAGGTCTTAACTCAAATTATTGTAAAGTTATTTTGATAGGAATTCTGTTTTATCAAGATAATAAAACAGTTATCAAGCAATATTTTGCTAATACAGAAGATGACGAAAAAGAACTTCTACTTTCTTTTATTAATGATATAAAAAATTATAAAAATCATATTACTTTTAATGGATTAACTTTTGATATTCCATTTTTAAATACTAGACTAAAAAAGCATAATATCGATTTTTCTCTATCAAAAAATGATGATATTGATATACTTAAACTAATAAGACCCTTTAAGGAAAAACTCTCTCTATCTGATTGTAAACTAAAAACTATAGAAAAATACCTTGGTATTTATAGAGAAGATACCATTTCCGGTAAAGAAAGTATTGATTTATATAAAGAATACTCTGTTAGTCAGGATATAGACTTAAAAGAAAAAATATTTCTTCATAATTATGAAGATATTTATTATCTAGGTATTATTTTTAAAATAAAAGATATTTTAAAAGGTAAGTTAAATGTTTTATGCATAAGTACAAATAATTTATCATTAGAATTAGTTCCAATATCATTTAAAATATCTAAAAATACACTGTCCATTAAATATATAGCTTTTGAAGGTAATATATCTAATATAAATATATATAGTGATTCTTACTCTATAATCTCTGATGAAAATAATATAACATTAGATATATTATTAAATAAAGGTACTGACTCAAATAATAATATAATTTTATTTTATAATTTATCTAAAATAATTCCATTAAAATTTAATGATTTATATTTAGAAGATAATATATATTCTTTATGCAATTATATATTAAAAAAAGAGCTATCGTCCTTGTAATATGGACTATAGCCCTTTTAGTATTCATTTAAAATTTCATTGAATCTATAATATCATCTATTTTTTCAGATGCTTTATTTATCGCTTCTTGTTTTTCTTATTCTGTAAATCCAGTATCATCAACTAATAATTCTTCAAACTTTTTAATTCCCATAAATTTAATTATATCTTCTACATAGTTAAGACCTTTATTAAGAATTGGTCTTAACATCCAAGGTACATTTCCACCTGAAGATTGAATATATACCATTGTTCTTGGTTTATCATTTAAAAGTGGTTCTATTTTCTTACCTTCAAATTTTATCGTCTTTTGATCTTGCATTATACAATCTATATATTCTTTAAGGGGTGCTGGAAATGATAAACTCCACATAGGTGCTGCAATTACATAAACATTTGCACTTATAAATTGGTCGCATAACGCTCTTATTCTTTGCACTTCTTTTTGATCTTTATCATTTAATTTCTTAGCATCATCTTCATTTACTATACAATTTCTCTTTTCAAAGTATTGATACTCAAGTCTAGGTATATGTTCTTTATATAAGTCTATTTCTTCTACTTGAAAATCTTTATTTTTTTGTAAGAATTTATTTATAAATTTTCTAGCTACTGTTTTACTTGCAGATAAATCTTCAGGCTTAGAGTTTACACTTATATATAATAACTTTTTCATAATAGTACCTTCCTTCATATATTATATCTATTGATATAGTTTTTCTGTAAGATACTTTTTTATTCGTTATAAATAAAAAAGACTATGAAATTCATAGTCTTTTAACTGGCGGAGAAGGAGGGATTCGAACCCTCGCACCAGTATAACCCAGCCTAAACCCTTAGCAGGGGTTCCTCTTTAGCCACTTGAGTACTTCTCCTTATTTAATTTACAATTTAATTATACAATCTAATCACAATATAGTCAATAGTTTATATAATTTTTTTAAAATTTTACTACACTTATAAAGTTCTAGATAAAACATCTGACCATATTAAAAATATTGATCCTACTAATGATGATTGTTAACTTCTTATGGTCACTTCCTTCTATAGATAATGTTATTAAAAATCTTTTTAAAATATAATATATAAAATGCATCAAAAAACCATGAAGTATATTAATATTTTACCTTCATGGTATAAATTTTTTACATATGTTTTTTAGCTTCTATTAACATTTCATTAGCTTTTTGTAAGTATTCAATAGCTTTTTCAATATTATTTGCCGTTTCATCTTTTCCCATATTTCTAGCTTTATCTACCCATTCTCTAAATCCTTCTTCATGCGATTCATTATGATTTACCCAATGAACTAGAAGAATTTTTAAAGTTTTCTCATCTTTACTTTCTATAGAATCGCCATGAGAATGATTACTTTCATGTATATGATCACTATTATGATCATGTCCATGATGATATCTTACCCTTTTTTTCCCAAATCTCATTTATTTATCCCCCATTATTTATACTCTTTTATTTTATACTAAATTCATTTTTTATTAATTTTATTGAATCCTTAATAAGTAAAGCTAGTGGTTTATTCTCAAGTCCTACTAACTCTATATTTTCTGGCATAATTGGTAAAAGTATTTTTAAAGCCTCAGATTCAACGACAGCTTCACTAACTTTACTTGTCACTTCTCCCATCATCGAATTTGGCATAGTTATGGAAACTGGTGCCACGATTATATTCGCTTTCTTCACTGATGTTATAATAGCATTCTCTCCTGTTGCACCTTTATTTGCATGTGCTTTCATCATAGCACTAGTTGCAATAGAGTTTGTTCCAAGTGCATATATATCTATATATGTAGGTAGTTCTTCTCTAAGATTTGATACTATCTGAGCGCCTATTCCTCCACCCATACCATCTATAACTGCTATTACCATATATCTATCCCCTATTATTTTTTATTTATTTTCTTTTATTATTATCTTATGATCCATTAGCCTTATTTCTTTTATTTCTCCATCCACTATTTTTTGTTCTCCTAATAAATCTGTTAGATATACTTTTCCTTCAAATGGATCTACACTAACAACATTATCCATTATCCTCTCCATTCCATCTTCCTTTAAAATATAAGCTGCAGATTCACACATATTTTTTCCCCCTTAAATTATACTAAAATTCGCTTCGCTTGAGCGACGTGTCGACGAAACAATTCATTTCACCAACGATATATCCTCGCTCTCACTTTGAGCAACGTGTTGGTGAATCATTTCGGATACATCCGTCACTCAAAAACATATTTTTTCACTCCTCTAAAACCATTTACACCTCTTTGATGCATAAAAAGTTATAGTAAGCAAAAAAGGTTTCTTCAGGTATTTCCATACACTAAAGAAACCTTCATGATTTCGTTTTTATTATTCATTTATACCTTGAGTATAGCACCCTATTTTATAAAAAGTCAATCAAATTTAACCATTTATAATTCAACCTTATTTTTAAAATTTACTCTCCTAGTATTGCTTTAACTGTTGGAAATTGTTCTATGTTTGTATGTGGTAAAAAACATGCTGATATAAATTCATCCATATATGTAGGGTATACACTTAATTCTACATAAGTAATTTCATTACCTATATCCTGAAGTTTTTGTTTTGCATCTTTACTTATTAATGCAAGATAAGAACCTACTAATGAACTATTACCTATATATACAAACTTTTCTCTTTCTATATCTGGAAGTAAACCTATTAATATCGAGTTCTCTATATTTAAGTTATTTCCTATTCCACCAGCTATATATACCTTGTCTATTACGCTAAAATCCATGCCTAAACTTTCTATTAAAACTGATGCGCCTGAATATATAGCTCCTTTAGCTTTTATAAAATTATCTATATCAACTTCATTTACAGTTATATCCTGTTCTAAGTTATATTCTTCTTTAAATGCTAATACATATTCTCCCATTTCATATTCATTAAATCTTATCCTTTTATTGTCTATATCTCTATGTATTTTTCCTCTTCTATCTATTATTCCTGTAAGTATCATTTGACATATTAAATCTATTATACCTGACCCACATATTCCTATTGGATCAATATCACCTATCGTTGTAAGAGTTGGATTTAAAGTTTTTTTATCTATTTTTACCTTTTCTATAGCTCCATTGGAAGCCCTCATTCCACAACTTATTCCTCCACCTTCAAATGCAGGACCTGCAGAACAAGCACAACTCATCATATAGTCTTTATTTCCAAATACTATTTCTCCATTAGTACCTAAATCAATAAATAACACATTTTCTTCGCTAGACCAAATACCAGAAGATAATACACCAGCTGTAATATCTCCTCCTACGTAACTTGCTACAGAAGGTGATAAAAATACATGTGCACTGTCATTAATATTTAATCTTACATCTTTTCCTATTAATTTAGGAGATTTTAAAAATGGTGGTATGAATGGTTCTTGTCTTAAGAAATCTGCGTATACACCTAAAAATAAACTACTCATAGTAGTGTTACCTGCTACTACAAGGCTAACCACATTATCTTTATCTATATTATGTTTAGTATATATAGAATTTAATAATGGATTTATAGTATCTTCTACTATAGCTTCATTTAATTCTTTTAATCCATTTTTCTTTGTTGAGTATACAATTCTATGTATAACATCTGCCCCATATTTTATCTGTGCATTTCCAGATGAAGCTTTATCTAAAATTTCTTTTGTATATAAATCAACTAAACATACAACTACAGATGTTGTTCCTATATCTATAGCAACTCCATAAAGTTTATTCTCTGTGTTTCCTGATTCTATATTAAGTATAGTTATTTTATTTTTCTTTTTAATGTAGGTTATAGTTACTTTAAAATTATCTTTTCTTATAACTGTTGGTACTTTTCTTAATAAATCTATAGTAAAGTCTATTTCATTATATCCCAAACTGTTTCTTATATGTCTTTCTATTCTATCAATATCACTTATATTATCATCTAGTGTTGGTTCATCTAACTCTATGTAAGTTTTTTCAATATTAGTCTCAAATTTAAAATTATTTTCTTTAATTATTTTTTTTGCTCTATCAAAAACTTCCTTATCTTTTCTATTATCACTACCTTCTATTTTCATTCCATACATAGATGATGATAGTTTTGAAGGTACTTCTATATCAATATCTTCTATTACTTTTGTATTGCATGCTAATATATATCCTTGATTCCATTCTTCATCTTTTATATGATGAGTTTTCTCTGTATCAACTTTACCTTTAATTAGCCTTACCTTGCACTTACCGCAAGATACATTTCCATTACAAGGTGCATCTATAAATATATCTGCATTCCTTGCAACATCTAGTAATTTATCCCCTTTATTACAATAAATCTCTTTATTATGTGATGTAAAAGTCACTTTCACCATATCTAAATCCCCCAATATGCTTTTCTAATATAATTTTAGCATATGTTATATCACAGGTATCAAGAAAGAGCATAAAAGGTTTGTGTGCACTCAACCCTTTCATACTCTTATTTAAATTAGTCTATACTAGCTTCGTAGCTATATGAATTTAATAAGTTTTCTAACTCATCTTCATCAGCTATCTTAACTTTTACTATCCATGCATCATATGGATCTTCATTTATATATTCTGGTTCATCATCTAATCTTTCATTTATTTCAACAACTTCCCCAGATAAAGGAGCTATTAAATCTGATGCTACTTTTGAAGATTCAACTACTCCGTACTCTTCACCTTGATTTAATTCATCCCCAACCTCTGGCATTTCAACAAATAATACTTCTCCTAATTGATTTTGAGCATAAGCTGTTATTCCTATATATGCAAATTCTCCATCAATTTTAACCCATTCATGTTTGTCAGTATATTTTAAATTTGGTATAACTTTCATAGTAATCCTCCTAATATACTAAATTACATTACACATTCCATTGATAGTGCTGGGTGGCCTTTTTCTTCTAGGAATGCTAATACTCCTTCTGAATCACTAGCTATAGTTTCATCACATATCATATCTGTGAAGTTTTCTATACCAGTCATTTCTTTAACTGTAGCATTTAATTTATCAGCTACATAGTCTTTTAATTCTTTTGGCATCCAAACTATTCTTTCTGGTCCACCTTCTGCATAAGCAAACTTTTTAGAAGATATGAAATGTCTTCCGTGCCCCATGAATCCTGGAGTTTGAACCCCTCCACCTGTCATAGAAGCAAGTTCACCAAATGTCATACCAACAGGAGTTATTTGAGAGAATTCTCTATTTACTATAATAAATCCGTTAGCTTCAGGCATTATACCACAAATACATTCAAAGCATCCACAAGAAGTCATTGGATCCTCAAGTATAGAGTATAATGTAACATTTTCAACAGCTCTCTGAGATATTTTAGATACTGTATCATTAACTGCTTTCCATTTTCCTAATCTATCATCTAGACATTGTCCTTTAACTATAGGTTGGCAAGGTCCAGTTGGATCTAATTCTTTAGTAGCCTTAGCATCTAACCAACTAACTGCTCCACAAAGTCCAAGTCTTTCAGGAGTGACAACACAAACATGTGCTGGTGCGAAAGATTGGCAAAGGTTACAAGAATAAAATTCTTCAACGCTTTCATCTACTAATGAAGCTAATCTTTCATCTCTAGCATCATATCTAGTTATAGCTTGAGATTTTAATTCAGAAACTTTTTGAGCATCTGTTACTATTGTTATTTCGCACTTATCAACAACAGACTCAAATTCATCTCTCATTTTAGCATATAAAACTTCTCCTATATGCTCTAATCTAAATCCTTTTTCATAAGCATCTTTAGATATTCTTATCCAAGACATATCTCTTTGACCAACATGCATTACACCTTCTATATAGTTTAAGAAGTAATGTAATCTTCTTTCAAGAACTGGTTCAAAGTCATCTTGCATTGATTTACCAGCTATGTTAACTATAATAGCAAGTGGTAGTCTTACTACTCCATTTGTTTCTACTTCATCTATATCAGGACCTATTACTGATATTTTATGGTCTTCAACTTCACTTAATTCCCTCTTTATAACAAGTTCCCAAGCTTCAGTTTTATTTCCACCAAATTCAGCAAACATGTCGTTCTTTCTAATTCTTTCACCTTCAAATGCAGCTGCAAATGATACAGGTATTGGTATATCTGTTATTTTTATTTTTATTCCTCTAGCTTCTAATGAAGTCGCTACAAACTTATCATAATCCTTTTGAGTTAATAATTTCATTGGTACTTCTGAAACTGTTTGATCAGTTATAACTGGGAATCCTAAAGCTATAGCTCCAGCTCCAGCAGATACAACTAATTCACTTAGTGGTCCAAATGCATTTACAAATGCTGGAACCCTCTTAGCAGTATATTCTAATAATCCTGGTAAATCTCCTGGAGTTAAATTTCCAAATATTAATGCTGCTCTTACTGCAACAGATACAACATGTATAACAGATGTTACATCATAACCTAAAGGTATAACTCTTAGTTCTAGCCCCATTTTTACTCCAGCCTCTATAGCTTGATCTATTACTTTACCAACTAAGAAAGTAAGTAAACCTTTAGATTGGTAATCTTTTATTATTTTAGCTGTAGTTTCAGAATCTGGACATTCTCCAAGAATAACTGCAACCCCTGGTATATCTCCTGTAACTAGTGGAACACCAAGTGATCTTATTATAGGATCAGTTATATGACCTGCACACGGCTCACTGTATGGGGCATCACTAGTTGCATATTTTATAGCTTCTATAACTTCAGCTGCAAGCGCTGTAGCTAAACCTGAATTTAATGCATGTTCTAATAAATGAATTTTATTTATTAAGCTTTCTACTATTTCAAGGGCACCTTCTAAGTCTCCTAAACAGTTCATTTTTTTTCCTGTAGCTGCATATATGCAAGGTAATGAGTATGCAGTATCAGGGAATGCTACTTTATGATCTCTTCCATTTGATTCTATGGCTTGATTTAATAATCCCCTTGCAGCTTCTAAAGCTTGCTCTGATCCCGTAAAAATTATATTATATAAGTTCACTCTATATTTCCCCCTTTTTAGACTTCTTCAATTATATTTTTATATCTTATACGTTAAATTCAAATGAACCTTCATTTAACTCTAAGAATGAGTCTGCATATAGAGACGCTCCTCTTATTATGTCACAAGATTTTACTGTTCTCATTAATTGTTCATCACAAGGATTTGCTATAGCTGAACTAAATCCATTTGCCATAGCCATTGCTAAAAATGCACTATCAAGTATTGGTCTTACATGTTTTGGGCATCCATTAGATACATTAGATAATCCTCCTGTAGTTAATAATCCCATTTCAGTCATCATTCTTATAGCTTCTAAAACTTCTACTTGCTTATCTTGCATTCCTTTTATAACTAAGCATAATGGATCAAATAGCATATCTTCAGGTTCTAATCCCGCCATTAGACCCCTCTCTAACATTTCTTGGCAGTAAGCCATACGCTCATCATTATCTTTTGGTATACCTTCTTTAGCACATAAAGCTATAACCTTAGCTTCATATTCGCCTGCTAAATCTATTAAATCTAATCTTGAACCTGCATCAGCTGAGTTTATTATTGGTTTTGCATGAGTTCTATTATATACTTTAAGTCCTGCTTCTATAGCTTTTCTATTTGCAGTATCTAAAGCTAAAGGAACATTATTAAACTCTTTTTGTAGTAATTGAACTCCCCAAGTCATTAACTCTTCTCCATCTCTTTCGGCAGGACCTATGTTAAAATCTATATAGTGTGCGCCAGCTTCTAATTGCTCCTTAGCTCTTTTTAGTATTGGTTCAGGATTTCTCTCAGCTAAAGCTTTTCTTATTATTGGTGATATACAGTGTATTCTTTCACCTATTATCATAAACTTTTCCATTTGATTTATCCCCCCTATAAATTACTTATTATACTTTGTAACAGTAGTTAAATAATATTTAATTACAATTAGAATTTATATACTATGCATTTGCTACAGCTTCATCTTGCTTAGCTTTATACTCTTTTAAGAACTTCGGTATTTCCATAGATTCTTCTGTTCCTATTATTACATTCCATCCAGGTAAATTATCTTCTATATCTCCTTTTAATACAGCAGCTTTTCCTGGTATTATTAAATCTCTATTCTTAGTCATATCTTCTATTTTACTTTCTTTTATAAATTTAGCTATGCTACTTCCACTAAATTTACCTGCTGACCAAGCAGTTAATACAGAATATCCTCCTGCATCTGGTATTGCTAAATATACTGGAACTTTAGATCTTTCTATATCTCCAGATACTATGAAGTAGGTTAATGCAAAGTCAACAGTAACCATTACTGGTGAATTTTCATCTGCATTGTTCATTGGGTATACTTTTGGTTCTACTCTCATTGGTCTTTGTGGATCAGTATATATATTTTGTCTTAATGCGAATAATGGTAATGCTTTTGAGTAATCTATGTCATCTATTACTATTATAGATCCATATTTTATTGTAAACATTGATGATAGGGCTACTTCCATTTGTGGGTCATTATTTGATAGTTTATTT
>UMEP01013096.1_pt1 | contig 11024 bp, 10 predicted proteins | sample 1964771 | NCBI WGS metagenome assembly UMEP01 (sample SAMEA4836022, study PRJEB28245) | human gut metagenome | biome: gut microbiome; material: fecal sample | place: Denmark | collected 2008 | reverse complement strand
ACTATATTCAATACGTTGCAGATGGTGGTAAAGACAAAGCTGGAACCAATAATCTCATCAAATTGAAGAAAGATATTCAAAAATTCAGAAACAGTGTTGCATCTCGCAGCACGAGTGATTTACAACCAATTTTCAATAACATCCTTCAATTATTAGAAGATGGTGAAAAACTCCGTGATGAACATAATGAAATCAATTGCAAATATAGCACTAACTATGAATTATATAATAAAGACAAAGAATTCATGAAAAGACGAAATGAGATTTATAATTCAATTGATAAAAAAGCTCACGAAATCGTTAAACTTTTTAACATTATATCGACAGAAATTATCACTTGCCGCAAGTATGAATGCAAACTTGCAAAATCAATTGGATTCATATCCGACACAAAAGAAGCTCAGAAAATGTACACAATGGTTATGAACAAATCATACGATACTGTATATCGCATAAATGATTTCAAAACAAGCAATAAGCCAGAAGATTTTACAAATCCGTTTTTGGTTGTGGAAACAAATCCGTGCAGAGAAACGCTAATAGCCGACGTTACTTTGAAAAATCATGCATTCAGAAAATTATCCACATATTCACACCCACATATACCAAATGACAGCGGCTACGACCTTCGTTACATTGAAAAGCCATCGATTCATATACCATATCTATCAAAAAAAGATGTTGATGCAATCATTCAATGCTTTAAAGAAAATACAGCACACGAATACGAAATGTATCACATCAAACCTGTCAATGAACGAAACTATGTGGAAAAGAAAACAGATGATGATATCGTAATTGCTTATAAAGCAAGTTTATCAACAATCGATTATATCAATACAAACTGCGAAATTAAAACCGTTGATAATGTAAACATCACAGATGTACTATTCTCACCAGATAAACCGTCTGACATCTGTCATGTAAACAATCTTGAAAACAAACTTATGCATCAAAGATTTTTACTAAAGACACAAATGCTGATTCCAGACATATCAGATGATATATATTTATTCGTATTATCCCACGGTGATAGAATTCGAAAATTTATAGAAAACTATGATGAAATCAAATCACATATTACAGATACAATGGATGAATGTATTGAAATCATCGACATGTTACAGACGCAGCTTGCATCAATTGATGATGAAGATTTTAAAAATTATCTCATAAATATAAAAATGATTAATGCTCCGAAAAATTAACATTTGCCAATAAAATAAATTAAAATCAAAATGGGAATGTTTTACATTCCCATTTTTCTTTACAAATAGAATACAAAAAAATATACAAATACGAGTGCTTTATTGTTAATCAAAACAAATATATAAACTCACTACCACGAAATCATCACAATGGTTTACTCATAAAAGAAAGGAAACAAAAATTATGGGAATGTACGATATCATCAATTCAGAACAGGTCAAATGTTTTCCATGGATAACATATCAATATGACAAAAACAGTGATATACGTTTCTGGAATCACGGAGGTTCATTGAAAAACTTTAACAACAACGACACAGTGCAATATCGGTCCTTATGTTATAATTATCATAAAGACTTTAACATTTTGGACCTACATCCTACTGCATTACCATTCGATAATGGCATTGTATTACATGTTATCCGAAATGGAAAAGTCAAAGAATCGATTACCATCGAACTGAATGATACCAGTTTAATACCAAAAGAATTACAGGAACATATTTCCGATTATCTTTCAACTGCACATACTATCGGATATACTGGCTACCCAGAACTTAATGTTCATTCGTATTCTGAAATGCTTGCATTTTACAATGAAAGCAATGCCCGTCTGGAAAAACTGGCAGACATTCGAAAAGAAAGTCACAGACGCATGAACGCATGGACAAAATCAGTGCGTAAATTGCACAACCAAGACTTATCTGATATACAAAGGTATCAGATTCAAAACGATATAAATCAGCTGAAAACTGCATACGATGACGAACGAAAACGCATTGAACCAGAAATTGATGAACTCAACATGACGTTCATCAATAAATGGTCTATACCAAAATCCAGCGAAATAAACAAATACATCAGCTTTGGTGAATGGATAACTGCAGGTCTGAACTTAATTTCAGGACATCGTTCACTTAATGCTAATGAACATCTAATTAATACTGATGAACAGTTAGAAAAATTCTTTGATGATTTTCAGCATCACTTTCAAGGAACTATAAACGAAAAATTTGTTCAACAATATTTTACATGGTGTGAAGCTACACCTGACGAACAAATTCTTGTCAATAGTTTTATTGCAAAAATGATAGAACATTAGAAAGGAATCATGTATTATGACAACACAGGAAAAAGCAATACACGCAGTTCGAACACAAATTGAAATTCTAATTACAATTAACACATTTGAAAAATTGGGTTTCCTCGTAGAACCCGATTCTACAAATAGCCAACAGAACCATCCACTAAATGTTGCCAACCATCTGTACAATGCTTTGACCAACAACTCTAACATCATTTATGATATCTTAGATATCACAAAAACAGAAGACCAAGAACTCTTTGATGCTAAACTTGCAGAATTTGCAGACAAGTCTACATTCACAACCAATGAAATCGTAGAACAATTCTTATTTGGCTATCATTATACCGAACTTAAAAACAATTACATCGGTCAACTACCCATCACCTAAAGGTAGTGGGTTTCCGCCTATGTCAAACGAAAAGATTTTATTATGAAGATACAAACGAAGTTTACATCGACGCTTGGAAAACAGACGATGACTCAGAAGAAGGAACTGTTGTTGCAAAAATCAATACAAAAACGTACAACATCACTTATCTTGAAGCTGCAGCCATCACAGACCCGGAAACACAAGAACTGATTCAGAACACCATTAAAGAATTACAGACAACTTAATATATCGAACACCTGTTAGATAATCGACAGGTGTTCTTTTTTTAAAACATACGGGAGCATACACGATACAAAATTATAGAAAGAGGGTTAAAAACATGATTAAAACAACGTATTTTTGGAAGGCGACACACGAACCTGACACGAGTGAAACCTATGTGAGCATCAGCAGACAAAAGATGCGTGGCGCAGAAACTATGGGTGAATATCCGGCACTTATGCCAAGCTGGGATATCATTCAAAAAGCACATCAATTAGGCTACAATGAGGAAAGCTTTTTGGCTTATCGTGATGCCTATTTCGCACAGTTAGATAAGCTGGATGCGCACAAAGTGTATAATGATTTACAAGATTGTGTACTGGTTTGCTTTGAATCGTCAAACGACTTATACACAGGTAAGAAATTCTGTCATCGTCGTATGGTCGCAGGATGGTTGGAAGAAAAACTTGGCATCAAAGTACCTGAAGAAACCAGAACAGGTAATTATGTCAAAGTTCCGGCTATCTACAGGAATACAACATACAGCGAACTACAGGCGTAAACATTTACACATAATACACTCAACAGACCACGAAACGATACGATTTCGTGGTCTCTTTATTCGAGTGTAAAAAAAGATAAATCAACATTCGTATTAAATAACTAATAACAAAGGGAGACAATAGACATGACAGAAATAACCAAAGAATGTGAAGCTTGCGGTGCAAAATTTACACCTACACATAAATTGCAAAAATACTGTCCAGACTGCGGTAGTCACGGACTTCGCATTAAAAAACAATATGAACGCAACATCGCAAGAAGTATACGCTACCAAAATCTGGTAAGTCCTGAAGTTTTTACACACACTTGCAGTGTTTGTGGTAAAATATTCAAGACAACATACAGCAATCGAAAATTTTGCTCAGATAAATGCGGTAAAATTGCCGCAAAAGAAAAACTTATCTGTACACAGTGCGGAAAACCACTGACTGATGTCATGTCTATTAATGACATACCGGACAGCGAAATTCACAAACGTACACATTTTTGCAGTGATACATGTAAAGATGAGTATGAATTAATCAAAAATCCACCACGTACCTGTCAATATTGTGGCAAAACCTATCGCAACAAAAATAAATATTTCTGTTGCAATGACTGTCAAATAAAATATCGAAAGTCTCACAAAGGTAACACACCTTCGCCACGTAAACCACACAAAAAAGTCGTACGCAAATACCGCTGCGACATCTGTGGCAAAACATGTACCCATCCAAGGTTTCAAACCTGCAAAATTAACGGTATATATAAAACCCACACAATTTGCAGCGAAGAATGCATGGACAAATACAAACGCATGAAACCAAAAACTGACGAACAACAGGAACAAAAGAAACAACTGGATGACTATATCAAAGAAAACGGTTGCTGTGGCATCTGCACCACATCCTACAAGGATTGTGAACGTATGCAGAGCGAATTCCGCGTCATTCCAAAAGGCGCCAAATACGTAAACAGCAAAATCATTCAATGTCCAAAATTCAAAACCAAATTCAAACCATAAAGATAAAGATAACTATCATTCACTTATCGATGAAGCAAATGATATAATCTATATGTGGTTTTCACAACTCAAAAAGGAAATCACAGAAAGCATTAAAATGATACAATAGAATTAATTCACACAGAAAGGATATACAATACTATGTTTTCTAAATCACAAATAGCTGTTTTACGTGGTATTAAGCGGTCTTTCGTAAAGTCTATTTGTGATGTCTTACGAACATCAGAATATGACCACATTACAAGCCGTGTAAAAACAAACGACAGTATCACGAAAAAACTACAAAACAAACAAAAAGACCCGACAATTGAAAATGCATTCGCATATCTTTCAGACATCATCGGTGTAAGAATTGTTACACAATACATCGAAGATGTTTATGCAATTGCCAATATCATCAAAAACAAGTATCAGGTTATTGAAGAAATTGATTACATCAAAAAACCAAAATCAAGTGGATATCGCAGTTTTCATATTATTATTAACCACCCGATACGTAAAAACGGAAATTTCCCAACAATCGAATATATACCTATCGAAATACAGATTCGTACTATGGGTATGGATTTCTGGGCTAGTCTGGAACATTCTATCGTTTACGGACCAACAAAAAATCCAGAACGACAAGACTTACATGATAATGATGTTATGAGCCTTGCCGACAAAGAACTTAGTTCTTACGCTGAAGATATCTTTTCTATTGACATGCGAATTCAGGCACTGAAACACATTGTCAAATCAAACACCTAAAATCAGAAAAGGAGATTATATTATGACCAATTCCGAAATGCAAAAATTTCAAAAATCTTGTGGCACAAGAGTTCTTCTTGACGGAAAATCCTGCATCACAACTATCTCAGATAAGACATTTTACGATAAATGTCTTATCTACAGCGAAATCAAAAATAAACGCATCAAAGACAGCGTTACATGGAATCCCATGTCAGACAACTGGAAAGAACGATGCAAACAAAATTCTTTCTGGTTCCAAGATACATTAGAAGCCATGAAAGCAATGCATCCTAATATGGATGACCGTCTCTTTGATTTAAGAACAAAATTACTGGATTTCGCAGGTGAAGCTGTCTGCTTACCCGCTTATGAAGAAGATTTGGATAATATTCTCAAATACGGTCAATTCTGGATTGGAAACAATGTGAAATTCATGAAAGGTGAACCGAGTCGTTGCCATGCCAATGCATCCAATCTATGGGAACAGAACAAAGACAAAACAGCTATCTGTACCGGATATGCCTTATCTTCTGATGGCATGTGGAGACAGCACAGTTGGCTCCTTTGGAGAAAACCACGTTCCAACCAAATTGTTGAAACAACCGAACCACGTATCGTTTACTTCGGATTTGCCATGCCACCTGAAATGTGTAAAAAATTTGCAGACGAAAATTTCTAAGAAAGGAAATGCCTATGGGATTTGAATATACACACAACAATATCAATGATATTGCCGAAAAATGCCATAAAATGATGGGCTTATCATCACCCGTAAATCTTGATGACCTCAAAATAGCCATCCAAAACATGGGTATCGTTTTGACAGCAAAACCAGATATGTCATGTCATGCCGATGATGTCGTCAGACACGGTACAGAAGACTATGAGATTTATTACAATCCAAAACAGTCTGAACAAACACAGTTATGGCATCTTGCCAGTGCATTGGGCAAAATCATCCTATTCGGACTTCCACAAGATTTAGATAAAAACGTTTACTCCGGTGAGTTTACATTGTTATCAGAAAAGGGTGATATCCTTGATATACATGAAATCTTCCATGACATTGACATCATGAAATCTGAATTAAAATGTTGCACTGACTTGGATGACATAAAAAATAGAATCAAAAACTTTATCAAAGCAACTTCAGACGAATACAAATTCGTCAATATCTATGATTTCCATAAAGAATCTATGCTTTGCATCTGTAAAGAATGTATCAATCCAGCATACAACATGATATATTACATAAAAATTATCAAAAATTAAGCAAAAAAAAAGCCTGCACAATGCGGGCTTTCTTTTTTTATGATGAAACTACAAACATTTATTTTTATTTTTTTCTTTTATACAAAAATACACTATGCCGCGTCGTTATAAACGACGCATACTTATTTATCCAGTGTAACATATACACGGGTGACGACTTTTTTTGAATACACAAAAAAAATATACAGGCACATAAGTGCCTGTATAAAAAGGATAATTTAACAATCCGTTAGTCAACGCAATCCCCAACATTTTTTAATCGAAATCTTTTATCATCTTATCGCTGGTCAAATATAACATGGATTGTTTCCAAATTTCACCTGAATATGAAGAACCATATACACCCGCCATTTCCCGTGGTGTATCAAATCCAACATAAGATGCAATGCTATAATATGGTGTACTACCACAGAACCAAATATCTTTATTTGAATTCGTTGTTCCCGTCTTTGCAAACGCAGGCATATCTGATTCGCCTGTCCAATTCAGCTTACGTGCTGTACCAACAGTCAAGACACCGGAACAAATATCACGCATCTGACGTGTTGCATCTGCATTGTAAACGTTTTCTTTACCCTTTACTTCTTCAAAAATCTCTTTGCCATCTTTGTTTAAAAATGACACGATACAAGTAGGAGCATAATATGTTCCGTTATTTGATATCGTCTCATACGCAGATGCCATTTCTACAGTATTGACACCATAAGTTAAACCACCAAGAGCAGCAGCATCATTATAATCACTCGGACATATCTGTGAAAACTGCTGTTTCTGTAAATAAGATAATCCTGTCTTTGGACCTAACGCATCGAATATCTGCCATGCAACACCATTTTTCGACTGTTCTACAGCACTCCGCAGCGTCATCGCTGCACCTGATAATGATTGTGCATCCACACCCGGTTTCTTTGCTACCGATACATCGATATTATGTACAATCGTATCTGGTGTCCATCCATTCGCCAATGCTGGCGTATACACAACCACAGGTTTGATAGAACTTCCCGGCTGACGATACGCCTGATATGCACGATTGAAACTATACACCTTAGAATCCGTGTTCTGAGTACGACCACCAACCACAGCAATCACTTTATGTGTCTGATTATCAATCACTGTCAGTGCGCCCTGACACGCATACATTCCATCGTCTGTCATCTCGTTATTATAAGAACTTAACACATTGTCAAATACGGACTGTAAATTATCATACACCGTCTTATCCAATGACGTATAGATACGATATCCACCCGTATAAAGCTTTTGCTTATACACCGTATAATCATCTGCATATTGTTTCTGATATGCATTAAAATCATCCATATCATCAAACTTATAACGAAACGCATAATTATCCAACTCCATCAAATAACGAACCGAACAATCAATTGCATAGCTGGATAAATAATTGTTATACACATAATCTTTATCCTGCAAAACAATCTTTTGTTTTAACGCTTCCTCATACTCAGCAGTCGTAATCGAACCGACCTGTAACATATCATGCAAAATCTTTTGCTGTCTTGGAAGTGCATTAGACATATCATTCCACGGATTGTAATAACTTGGTCGATTTGGTATCGCAGCAAGATATGCTGCTTCTGCCAACGTCAGTTCACTGGAAGGCTTATTGAAATACGCCTGAGACGCACCCTCAATTCCGTAAATACCATTACCATAATTACAAGTATTTACGTAAAACTCCATAATCTTCTCTTTCGAATACTTTTTCGTCAAATCCTGCGCCAGAAAAATCTCTGTCAATTTACGAGACATCGTTGCATCCCTTGTCAAGTAAATACTACGAGCCAACTGCTGTGTAATCGTCGATGCACCATGTGCTTCATTTCCATGAGATAATACATATCTCAAACCAACACGAATAATACCCTTATAATCGACTCCATTATTCTCCCAAAATGTACGGTCTTCAATTGCCACAAACGCATTTACCACATTCTTTGGTATCTCATTATAACTTAAGTACGTATTAAAACTTGTCTCATAAAGATTCGCCAACACTTCACCTTTGTTATCATAAATGATACTACCCTCGTTAATATGAAAATCATTATCCGTACTATCTTTTGCAATTTTTCCGGCTTCGGAATAATATGGTGTCAACATCGGCAACGCATGATGATAAAATAGAAAACCAACCAAACAGCCACACACTAAACCAACACAGAGCAACTTACATACCAAAGCAAAAATACCACATATCATATCCAGCAAAAACGCAAGACATAAAAGCAAATAATAACAAACATTATGCTCACAATGACTATGCATGACCTGCCATGTCAAACGATTCCGCTTCTTTTTAATTCGACGTAAACGACGTTTCGATATACGAACCGATTGCATTTTCATATCCTCACTTTCTTTCGTCATTTAAAAATATTATATACTAAATCTGCTCATATATCAACATAATTTATGACATAGAACGATACGTCATATTCACGTTTTACACAAAATACACACAACGAGTGATATAACAAAATTAACACGAAAGGACAATGATATTTATGACCAAAGAACAAATTCAACTGGAAGCCTACAAACAAATCCGCTATGCCGTAAACTTAGATTTAGAAAACGATGAATTATCAGGTTTTATTCACGGCGTGATTGCATTAGAAACAGCATTATCTGAATCCATGCAAAATATGCAAGATACGCAGGAACAGCCTAATGAGCCTGATAAACCACAACTTGACATCAACTTGCTCGAAAAACTCGGTAAAGAACAGAATCACATTGAACTGGCAAAGCCACTTTCGCCACCACTTGCACCGCCACTAAAATGATTTGTCACACCGGACAAACATATTTCTCATAACCGCAATCCATGAAAATTTGATAGATTCTATCAATATATTTATCAAAATTATCACACAAATCGCCAGACCAATAATAACAAGAAACATCATACTCATCATGATAATCCATCTGTACTATGGAATCTAAAAACGACGTTACATTCCCTGTACAAAGCTTCGCCAGATTATCATACACGTCATCAGTTTGTTTTATGTAAACCTTCTTTGCATCATTATTGACAAATAAATATAAACCGGAAATCACCGGATAAGCACAATTAGCTTGCATCCGCGGTAAAATATGTTCAATAAAATCATCTACATCTAATTTTTTACACTGCTGTAAAAATAACATAAGCCGTTCATCCTTTGTCATCGCAGACTCCAATATTTTATTCGAGTATTTATGCCAAAATTTAAAACAAATTATCAATATAATTATTAAAACACCATGAAACAACGTATTTATCATTTATCATATACCTAGTCTCTTTCCACAAATCTATGATACAATGAATTATATACCACATATCAGCAGAATCATAGTGCTTTCTATACAATACAACCAATACGCATAACGAGTGTTGTATATATGATTATTCAAAAGAAAAGACCAGCTATACTAAGCTGGTCTTTTATACATAATACACACATCGGGTGTATATGCATAAGAGTTTTTCTCTTATTCATTCATTCATAATTAAAAAATCTACACTTGGGTATTAACAACTCAAGTGTAGATTTTTTTATGGCTCTGACATATCAGAGCCATATTTTTTTTTTTTTAATGTTTACGCTTAAATATTGCGAGAACACCAAGCAATGTAGACATTACACCGCCCATTCCACCAAGAGCAGGAACAACACCTACATCAGCAGTCTTAACAGCTGCAACTGTAGAGTCTGATTTGGCAGGAGTATCAGATTCACCTACACCCTTGCCATCAACACCTGCTTTATCGTCAGTACCGGTACCCTTATCCAGACTTACATTTGTATCCTTTGAAAGAGATACATTAAATGTATCTGTACCAGTACTCGTTACCTTACCAGAACCGATAGCCTTACCACTCTCGTCATAAGCAATAACAAGAACTTCTCCATCTGCTGCAGCATCTGCAATGTCTTTCATCGTAGTATCTGCAGCTAAATCTGTGCCTGAACCAGATGCAGTTGTCATTTTATACGTCTTTGCATTCGTATAACCTAACTTCTGAACTAAAGCATCCAATGTTACTGAAGATTTTACGGAAACATTAGTTGTGGTACCATCAGCAGAGATAACTGTCAACTTGTATGTACGAACCTCAGCATCAGACTTATCATCCTTTGAATCAGAAGAACCGTCGTCCTTTGCATCTGTACTACCAGAACCGTCATCAGGTTTTGATGTTGAACCGTCATCAGGTTTTGATGTTGAATCATCATCCGGCTTTGTCGTTGAGCCATCATCAGGTTTTGATGTTGAACCGTCATCTGGCTTTGTTGTAGAACCATCATCAGGTTTCGTTGTTGAACCGTCATCTGGCTTTGTTGTTGAACCGTCATCCGGCTTTGTTGTATCATTCTTTGTCCACTGAGCGTAAAGTGTTGCATCAGCAGTTGTCATATAAGACTCTACCTTATCGCCACCTTCTGTAGCTGTGAACCAACCGTTAAACGTATAACCATCACGTACTGGGACAGGCATCTTATCAGCAGGAACACCTTCTGTTGCAGCAAAACGAATTGCAGGTACACT
>UMEP01072395.1_pt1 | contig 11131 bp, 10 predicted proteins | sample 1964771 | NCBI WGS metagenome assembly UMEP01 (sample SAMEA4836022, study PRJEB28245) | human gut metagenome | biome: gut microbiome; material: fecal sample | place: Denmark | collected 2008 | reverse complement strand
GTGCCCGACAAGGGCGTCTGACGTTCGTCCGCTTCCGATGGTATGTCCGTATGGAGCGGTGAGAGGCGTATGAAGTAGGGTTTCTATGAGAGGGCGCTGTTGTGGCAGAACATCGTTGTAGAGCCGTATTGCGGAATTTTTCTGGGGTCGGGGAAGTATATTCGCTAATTTTTCGTATATTTGGTTCGTAGAGGATGAAGTCGGATAGTTTCTATCCGGCATTTAACAAATCGAGCCATGAGTAAATACGGTTATGACGATACGAGACGGACGCGTTTTCGTCGGCTTCTTTTGGGAATGGGAGTCGCAATGCTTCTGTTCTTTTTGCTGTTGAAAATCTTTTTTGCGGAGCAATTGCCATTTACCTCGCTCCATTGGAAACTGATATTCGGCTATTTTCTTTTGTTGTCTGTTGCGGTACTGGTCTATCCTGTGTTTCGGAAGATGCGCGATCAGGATCGATGGTCTATTCAGAATGGAGCGATCGAGATCGAGGAGGGAGTATTGCACCTCTCCGTGGTCCGTGGTCGAGAGACCCGACGGTTGAATGTCGAGATAAAGAACCTGAAGATCGTTACGAGCGATGATGTTCGGATTCGGATCGATACTCCGGTCGGACAATTGACGATCAGTGCCGACAAATTCGTAACTCCGGAGGAGTATGCGAGCTTTCAGGAGGAATTGATTGGTGCCGGCTGCAAGCGCGAGGAGTGATTCATCGGCTTGAAGGCCTGCTTAATCGGTATTTGTTTTTGGGTTTATCGTCGAAATATTTGGCAGAACCATTTTTTTGTTTTATCTTTGCAGTCACAAAAGCGGAATATTCGCATCGAATAAACGATATATCGCGGGATGGAGCAGTTGGCAGCTCGTCGGGCTCATAACCCGAAGGTCGGAGGTTCGAGTCCTCCTCCCGCTACTAAAGTGGACAATTCTCTCGAATTGTCCACTTTTTTTATATTGATGATTTTTAATGGAAATGAGGTCTAATGATTGTGTTTTGTTCTTTATCTAATTGTTTTTTGATATCATGAAAAAAGTATTCGTTGTATTCTTGTTTATTTTTTCAACCGTTTCCACTTTTGCGCAAAGTGAAGGCGAGAGTGTTAAGCCAATAGGGGGAATTACTTTATATCGAAATGTTTCATTGGCGGCAATAGAACAGAACAATTATTTAGATGTGATTGTTAAATTTAAGGCAGCAGAACTTGGTGATTATTTTACCAATGGAGTCAAAGTAGTTGTTGTGGATAATAATACGGGTAAAAAGATTTATAGGAAGCGATTTTCTAAGTCTTATCTTTATGTGTTTTCTGATGGTACAATAGAAGTTGGTAAAGGGAATGCTCTTACCCAAATTATATTATTTAAATATAAGGATGGAAGTGGTTGGGGGATGATATTAAAGGAAAGAGGCATTTATTAGTTTCGTGGAAATATTATATATTTAGTCTTTCTATCTTATGTTAAAGCGTCCGGTTTACCTCTGGCGCTTTTTTTATATTTATAGAGGTGAAATTATTGGTAAACGAAATTTTTTGTTGAAAAAATAGTACTATGTATTGCATGGTAATTACTTTTACATTATATTTGTGGTGTGATAGAACTGTAAAGAATATACAACTCATTTATTAATGATAGATATTGACCATGAAAGAGACTATTAGCGTAAATTTGGCTTCCCAGGCATTTACTTTCGACAAGGATGCTTACCGTCGGTTGAAGGAGTACCTGGATGCGATCCGTCGGCGGTTGCCGGCCGGTGATCCGGAAATTCTCAACGACGTGGAGGCCCGTCTGGCCGAGATTTTCCGGTCCAGGATTTCATCGCCGATGATGGTCGTTACCCTTCAGATGGTGCAGGGTGCAATGGCTCAAATGGGCGATCCATCGGAGTTCGGCGAGCTGCCGACCGGGGAGAAGCGAGACGAGGCGTCCGTGGATGCGGAGAGTGCCTCGTGCGTCAGTTCCCGGCACTTGTACCGCTCGCGGACGAATCGTTCGATCGCAGGCGTGTGCGGAGGAATTGCTGAATTCTTCGGGATCGATCCGACGATCCTGCGCCTTATCACGCTGTTCCTGATTCTTTTCGGCGGTCTGTCGCTGTGGGTTTACATCATCCTGTGGATCGTGATTCCGTCGGAACCTTTGAATTGTATCTCTTCGAAATCTAAGAATCTGTTTTGAATTTTATAAATGAGTTGAACATTCGCTGTGAGAAAGTGTTTCGGCTTCTTTGAGCCTCTTTTCGGTATCTTCTTTTTTGCAGGTTTTGAAAATAGCCCGCAATTTACGGCAACTACCCAAAAAGAATCTACTCGAAAACGGCTTTCGAATAATCTCGAATAAAATTCGAACAGCTTCTAAAAATAGAAACCTATGAAAGCGGAAAGAAATCATGCGAGATTGTACCGTTCGTCGGACGATGTAGTCATTGCCGGTGTGTGCGCCGGAGTAGCCGATTATTTGGGACTCCCGTCGGGAAAGGTGCGGCTGGCGACGCTGCTCCTGGTGCTGGTCGGCGGTTTGTCGATTTGGGTCTATATCCTGTTGTGGATCGTCGTGCCCAAAGGTCCCAAACGGCTCGAAGGGAATTCCCGGTAGGCTGAGTCCGGCCCGGGACTGCCCGGGGAGAGGTTTGCGTATTTCCGATATGCGGATCGGACCCGGTTATTGAAATATGAAATAAGAAATTCGATGTATAAACAACGATGATATGGTTGAGGATAACGTAAAGGCGCAGATGCGCAAGGGTATTCTGGATTATTGTATCCTGGCGATCCTCTCGCAGGGGGATTCTTATGCCCCGAAGATCATCGCCGAACTCAAGGAGGCGGAGATGATCGTGGTCGAAGGGACGCTGTATCCGATTCTGACACGGCAGAAGAATGCGGGCCTGCTCACTTACCGGTGGGAAGAGTCCCCGCAGGGACCGCCCCGCAAGTACTATTCGCTCACGGACAAGGGCCGGGAGTACCTGGCTTCGCTGGATGAAGCGTGGGAGGAACTGGTAGGACAAATTCAAATGATTCGCCACCGGGAAAACGACCCGGCATAACCGATTGATTAATTAAAAAACTGAAAACGATGAAAAAATTGATGATGGCCCTGTTGGCAATGATGGCCGTTCTGTTCGGTACGACAGCGTGCGGAGACAGTATCTTCGGTCAAACCCGGATCAAGGGAAGCGGAAATCTGATAACCCGCACCGTGGCGGTCGGAAACTTTCATACCATCGATGCTTCGCGCGGAGTGAAGGTCCTGCTTACCGACGAGCCCGGCGATATCGAAATCTGTGCGGATGATAACCTGATCGAGTACGTGCGGGTCGGGATCGATGGTGGCGAGTTGAAGATTACGGTCGCTCCTCGCATTCATGCAGTGCCTTCGGAGCAGATCCTGGTGCGCGTACCTTACAACGGAAATATCCGCAAATTGGAGGCTTCCTCCGCTGCGAAGATCGTGGCCAAGACACTCTTTACCGGCAGAATGCTGGAGATCGAAGCGTCGAGCGCAGCCAGGATCCGTGTGGATGCACAGGTCGAAATGTGTGAAATCGACGCTTCGAGCAGCGCTAAAGTCGTGGCGCAGATCGATGCGGACCGTCTGGAAGCGGATGCTTCGAGTGCATCGTCGATTCTGTTGCAGGGGGCGGTGCAGAAAGCGGTGTTCGAAGCCTCTTCCGCTGCGTCGATCGATGCCCGGAAGCTGGTCGCACACTTCTGCGAGGCGGAGGCGTCGAGCGCTGCCGATATTCGGGTCTATTGCGAGCAGGCTTTGCAATCCCGAACGTCGAGCGCCGGAAGCGTTTCCTATGCTGGACCGTGCAGTGTGAATTCTGCCGATACGAGCGGAGGTTCTACTCGCGGGGTGGCGAATAACGAACTCAAATAGACCGATTGCGATGAAAGAGGTTAAGAAATGCAGTATTTCGGGGATCGCCTTCACGATGGAGGCCGATGCCTTCCAGGTACTTTCGCGTTACCTGGAGAGTTTGAACGATACGTATAGAAATACCGACGGCGGAAAGGAGATCGTCGAGGATATCGAAGCACGTATCGCCGAGCTGATCCTTTCGCACCAGGATAACTCCAAAGTGGTCGAACTCTCGTTGGTCGAGGAAATCATCGCCCAAATGGGATCTGCCGAAGCCATTCGGGATCAGGAGGGCCGCGAAGCTCCGAAGGGCGAGGGCCGTATTCCGCGTCGGCTGTACCGGGATATGGACCAGGCACGTTTGGGCGGCGTCTGCTCGGGTATCGCTAAATATTTCGCTACCAGTCCCACTTGGATACGCCTGTTGATGTTTTTGCCGATCATTCTGTTGCTGCTGTTGGGATGGATTCCGATTTTCTGGTGGCTCGTGCCGCTGATGAGCAACTTGCTCGGCGTGTTCTTTATTTGCTACCTGATTATGTGGTTCGCTGTACCGGCAGCCCGTACTGCGCGTCAGAAGCTCGAACAAAACGGACAGCGGATTACCGTACAATCCATCGAGGAGGCTTCGGCGGCGAATCACGATGTCGATGCCGATGCCAAACCGGTCGTTGCCAAGGCCGTTTATGCCTTGGGGCAGGTCGTCCTGATCGTATTGAAACTCCTGGCCGGCTTGCTGGTATTCGGGTTGATTCTGGGTGCATGCGCATTGATTATCGGTCTGTTTGCTGTCGGGATGGCCGGTCCGGAGGTTGTGTCTGTCGATGCGGGCATCTGGACGGTGTCGCTGGGGATTATGACCGCGTTGGTGCCGGTGCTGTTGCTGATTTATGTGTTGATGTGCCTGATTGCTTCCCGCAAACCGAGCCGCCGGGCCGTCCTGACGACTTTCCTAATCTGGATATTGATTATTATCGGCCTGGGTGTTTCTGCGGTCCGGGAGCGTGAGCGGGGATATGAATGGTATGAGATAAGGACGGAAAGCTACGATCCGGATATGGAATTACCGGCTTTGCCGGACCCCGGATCTGCCGATAACTCTTTGTTAAGAGTGGATACACCCGAAGGCATGGTTGATTTGAGTGCCGGGGAAGGCCGGGTGAAGATCGCGGTGGAGGATAAGGAGGACGGTGAGAAAGTCGATATCCGTGTCGGTTCGAAAGGCGTGAAGATTACCGCGACGGAACCTGCGGCCGAATGCGATGATTTTGATTGATTTCGAATAAAAGCGTTGATCGAAATAAAAAGTTTTTTCAGGTCGGAGCCGGATCTTTTTCCTGAGGGAAAAGTCCGGCTCCGGTTTTTGTGGCGGACCGAAGGAGCACGCCGCAAGGCATATTGCACGGAAGTTGTGTGGCGGAAGGTGCGGACGTTCGGAATTTCCCGGCTCCGGCGGAGCGGGACTGCCGCGTGCGACGGTCGTTTCCCTCGGAGTAAAGTTGCGGAGGACGGTTGTTTTTCGTATATTTGACTTCGTCCAATATACTCGCGCTCGGCCGAGCTAAAATAAATTTTGCTCGGCACTCGACTTATTCGTATATTTGGCTTACCCCGAATATACTCCCGCTCGACAAAACCGAATAAAATTCGCTTTTGTTCTCGACTTATTCGTATATTTGAACGTTTTTTCAGTAAAAAGAAAAAGTATGGCTGCAATTAAGTGTATCGGAGTGCTGACTTCGGGGGGCGATGCTCCCGGGATGAATGCCGCGATCCGTGCCGTGACGCGTACGGCGATCTATAACGGGTATTCCGTAAAAGGTATCATGCGCGGTTATAAGGGATTGGTCGATGACGAAATCATCGACCTGCAATCGGATTCCGTGAGCAATATCATCCAGCAGGGCGGCACGATGCTGAAGACGGCCCGCAGCCAGGAGTTTATGACCCCTGAAGGGCGCCGCCGGGCTTATGAGAATATGAAGCGCAGCGGTATCGATGCGTTGGTGGTGATCGGCGGGGACGGTTCGTTGAAGGGCGCCTGTATTTTCGCTCAGGAGTTCGATGTGCCGATCGTCGGCCTGCCGGGTACGATCGATAACGACTTGGGCGGTACGGACGCTACGATCGGCTACGATACGGCGCTCAATACGATCGTCGAGGCGGTGGACAAACTGCGCGATACGGCTTCCAGCCATGAACGCCTCTTCTTCGTCGAGGTTATGGGACATACGGCCGGCTATCTGGCGTTGAACGGGGCGATCGCTTCGGGAGCCGAAGCCGCGATCATTCCCGAGATGGACACGGAGGTCGATCAACTGGGCGAGCTCATCAACCAGGGATTCCGCAAAAGTAAAAATTCGGCGATCGTGCTGGTGGCCGAGAATCCCGCTACGGGCGGTGCCATGGGGCTTGCCGAACGCGTGAAGCAGGAGTTTCCGCAGTACGATGCCCGGGTGACCATTCTGGGACATATCCAGCGGGGCGGGTCGCCGTCGGCAATCGACCGTATCATGGCTTCGCGTATGGGCGAAGCCTCCATCGAAGCGCTCATGGAGGGGCAGCGCAACGTGATGATCGGTCTGAGCAACGGGCAGATCGTCTATGTTCCCTTCTCGCGTGCCGTCAGCCACGACCGGACTATCGACCGTGGAGCGGTGGATCTGGTGCGCATCCTCTCTATCTGACATTATTTTCGAACAATACTGACTTCATGAAACGCGTAATAGGAATAGGAAACGCTCTGACAGACATGTTGGTCAATCTGAAGACCGACAAAGTACTCGATACGTTCAATTTGCCGAAAGGTTCGATGAGCCTGGTGGATGCGGCCTTGCAGACCGAGATTTCGAAATCGGTCGCCGGTCTGCCTTACTCGCTCTCGCTCGGCGGATCGGCCGGGAATACGATCCGGGCGATGGCCCGGTTGGGTTGCGACGTGGGCTTTATCGGCAAGGTGGGAACCGACAAGACGGGAGATTTCTTTATTCAGGCTCTTGAGAACCTGGGTATCGAACCCTTTATTTTCCGGGGGAAGGAGCGCTCGGGAAGGTGCGTGTCGCTTATTTCTCCCGACGGGGAACGGACGATGGTGACGTTCCTGGGGGCTGCGCTGGAGTTGAGTGCGGCAGAGGTTACGTCCGCTATTTTCGAAGGTTACGACTGTCTTTATATCGAAGGTTATCTGGTGCAGGATCACGAGTTGATTGCCGGTGCGGTCCGTACGGCTAAAGCCTGCGGTCTGAAGGTAGCGATCGACCTGGCGAGTTTCAATGTCGTGGAGGCCAACCTGGAATTTCTGCGCTCGCTCATTCAGGATTACGTCGATATCGTTTTTGCCAACGAGGACGAAGCGAAAGCCTTCACCGGCGAGGGCGAGCCGCTCAATGCCTTGCAGATGCTTTCGGAGCTGTGCGAGCTGGCCGTCGTGAAGGTCGGTATCAAGGGGGCTTTGATCAAGCGGGGCAGCGAAGTGGTCCACGTGGGGATCATGGCCGCAGCCAAGCGGGTCGATACGACGGGTGCGGGCGATCTGTATGCCGCCGGATTCCTCTCCGGGTTATGCGAGGGGCTGACGCTGCGTCAGTGCGGTACGATCGGTGCCATCGTCGCCGGGAAGGTGATCGAAGTGGTCGGAACGACTTTCAGCGAGGAGGCGTGGCAGCACGCGTTCCAGCTGGTCGAGAAGGTACGGTCGGAGAAATACCTGTTCTAAAGGGAAACTCTTATCGGCGTGCCGACTGTTTTTGTTATTGCATTACGGTAGTTGTTTGTGCCACTTTTAAGAGAGTAGAATTATGAAAGCAAAACGAATGTTGGCTTGGACTCTGGTCGCTGTTTTATCGGCGATGCTCGTCACCTCGTGTGCCTCCCGTCGCCCTCGTCACCCGAATCCGCCTTCGGTGCACCATTTTCATGAACGGCCGCATCCGCCTCACAAAAAAGCTCCGAAGCCCCATAAACATCCCCGACCGGGGCATAAGCCCGGCACGCCTCCGCCGCATGGGAAACATAAATAAAGATGTTCCTCCGCCGGACACTCGTCCGAACTATGGTCTGGGGTTCCGCCGCCTGTTTCACTGGAATAGCGGATACGTATGTACGGCTCTGTGCGGCAAGTCCTGCATCCGGAGAACATATTTGTACAGCAAAATTTTCTGATACCGGTTTGCAGCGATGCAGCCGGTATTTTCACTGGCAGATCCCCAAGCCTGCGTCTTACGGTTTTCGACCCGATATTCCCCGTGTGATTTGCCTCCGCATCAGGAGCAGATAGCGGGCTTTGGGGACGGAGAACCGCAACAGGAAGCCGAGAGCCAACAGGAGTGTCGCACCCCACTTGACGGCTTCGCCCGATAACAGACGCACGGTTTGCCCCCTCATTCCGGCCCGCAGGCGTTGGGTGCGTCCGACCTGGTAACATAATGATTCGAAGTATTCCCGGGAGATCTTTCGCGGCGGAATGATATGCCACATAATTGCTGTCGGAACATAGTAACAACGTTCTCCGGCGTCTGCCAACCGCTGAAAAAGATCGCTCTCTTCGCCTCCGATCAGTTGCTCTCCGGTCCGCCCCAGCGAAGGGTCGAAGGCGCCGTATCGTTGGACCGTCGAACGCCGCAGTGCCATGTTGCCGCCGCCGGGAATACGTCCTTTCGGAAAAGGGCGGATCTTTCGCCCCAGGTCGATCGGATTGGCTATCGGACGTTCGGTATAACTCGACATCCAGGCCGGGCATCCCGCAGGATATTCGGGTATGATAGGGCCTCCGGCCGATGCAGCGTCGGGGTAGGCGTCGAAGAGGGCGACGTACGAAGAGATGAACTGTTCGTTGATGCGTTCGTCGTCGTCAATGATGGCGATGTATTCGCCCCGGCTTTCGTCGATACCCCGGTTGCGGGCATGGGAGAGCCCCTGCCGGGTTTCGGTTACGATCCGAAGGTTGATTGCGGGATGTTCTGTTGCGAACGCTTCGAACCGGGCCAGCGTGTCATCCTGCGAATTGTTGTTCACGACGATACACTCCCACTCTGCGGCCGGGAAATCCTGCCGCACGACCGACCGGAGCGCTTCGACGAGCGCTGCGGAGCGGTTGTAAGTGGCGATGATGAGCGATAATCGGATCATAGGGCAAAGATAGTGAAAGCCGAGAGAAAACGGGAACTTGTTCCCAATTTTCCGAGGCGCATCCTATTTAAGACTATGTCAAAGATAGTGAAAGCCGAGCGCAGCCCCAAATTTATTTAAGTTCCTTTTCCTCCTCCTTGCGGGGCAGTGTACGCAAGCGTTCACTGCTCCCGTTTCGAGCGTCGTTTGAGCTTTGCCGAGTTTTCTTATCTGGGCCGACGGTTATGGTCCGATATACTTTCCCGGATGAAAAATACCCCTGCAGTTCGGGCAGGGGTATTCGGTCTGTCGGAATCGGTTTATTTCCGAATGACCAGGTATTTCGATATGCTCCAGAATTTTGCGGGATCGGTGATTTCGAGCGTTACCAGTTTGTCTTCGCCCGGTGTGAGCGTGTAACTCTCTTTGGGGTGCGAGGTGAGCAGCTTGGGCTTTTTGCTGCCCGTTTCGATTCGGGTCAGATTCCGCAGGTCGGCCGATGTGAATGCCGATTTGTCGAAGTCGCCATCCATGATGCTCTTGGTTTTGAAGAGTCCGTTGCCTTCGACGATGCGAGCCTCCTTGAGCTGCTTCATATCGGCGATGCAGAACCAGACGACATTGAGCTGACTATCCTGTTCCTCGATCGTAGTTTTTTGGCTGGCAGTGACTTCGTTCAATCCGGCGATGTCCTTGTTGAGCTCCTCGACCGTACCGGCGAGCTCCTCGATCTCGATGTTTTTTTGGGACAGCTCGGTCTGAAGCGATTCGATCTGTGCGACTTTCCGGGTCATTTCTTCCTGCAGACGTTTGATCGTCCCGGCCAGCGAAGCGTTCTTGCGGCCGCTTTGTGCGAATTGTGCTTCGAGTTCGGCGATTCGCTCCTTGTTTTGGAGCAGGATACCCTTGATTTGGTTGATCTGCGATACCATCTGTTGTTTTTTGTCCAGCGGCTTGTTTTCGATGTCGCTTATTTGAGTCATCACGCGGTCTTCGACTTCGCGGATCGACTGAAATCCGGTTTCGATCTCATTGAGGATTTCCAGCGTTTGATCGTACTTTTGCTCGACGGTGAGCAGCGAGTCCCGTTGGGCGAGCAGGGTCTGGTATTTTCCCGATTTTTCGACGCATGACACTGCGGTCAGCGCTACGGCTGCGAGAGCCAGAATAAGTCTGAATGTCTTCATTGGTATTGGAATTTGGTTTTTGCAATTAGAAATATCCAATCGTGTGCCATTGTATTCAAAATGTTGATTGATAATTTGTTGTTGCGATATTCGTGCGGTCGATGACTGTGGAATCGTGCCCCAAATGTGTGGAAGTTGTGTGGAAACGGGCAGTTTTCGGACTGTGTATCGCGGTGCAGTCGGATTTCCGATAAGCGGAGGCGGAAGTTTCGGATAAATTGCAAAGCCCCGGCCTATGAAAAGCCGGGACTTCGTTCGATGTTTACGATTCGGGGATTATTTCAGGACTTTCAACAGTTCGGGCAGCAGGCAGGAAATCGTATTCTCGTTCTGTGCCGTGTAGAAGTTGCCGTCGATGACGGCTTTTTCGTCCGTTCCGATACAGCTTTTGACGACCGGTTTGAGGAACGGATGCAGGGCCACCCGTCTGCCCTGTGCGATGCCGAGGTTGTCGAAGAGCAGTGCTGCGGCGCAATGCCCTGCGATCGTTTTTCCCTGGTCCGCAAAATTTTTGATGACGCTCAACATATCCACGTTGTAGGGTTTGTCTGCGTTTTCCGCGAATTTGGGCATGGCGTCGCCGCAGGCGAATACGAGGGCGTCGTATTCGTGTTCATGGCCTTTGAGTGAGGCGATTATATCGTCCGTCTGGAGGCGAAGCCCCGAGTTGGTTTTTACATTCGTGGTATCCGCTACCGCGAATGTCCTGAAGGGAATGCCGTTCTCGAAGAAGGTTTCCAAATACTGAAACAAGCCCGATCCGTTGACGGGGTTTACGACCAATACAGCTACTTTCTTTGCCATAATTTTTGAGTTTTTTATAGTTATTAATGATATGTTAGTTACTTTTGTAGTGCAAACATAAAATAAGTAATCGGGTTCTGCAAGAGGTGATTTTTTGGTAAGCGAGTTACAAAAAGGTAACCGATGTTGAACGACAACGAGATAAAACCGCAAAATAA
>UMEP01063558.1_pt1 | contig 11140 bp, 8 predicted proteins | sample 1964771 | NCBI WGS metagenome assembly UMEP01 (sample SAMEA4836022, study PRJEB28245) | human gut metagenome | biome: gut microbiome; material: fecal sample | place: Denmark | collected 2008 | reverse complement strand
TCACCAGTCATATAAGATATTGTTACTCCTGAAATTATTAATAATACTATTACAGTTACTGCTAATGCTATTAATGTTACTCCTTTGTTTTCTTTTGTTCTCATTTATTTCCCCTTTCTAAATATTAAGTACCTTACTTAAGGATTTAATTATGGTTAAATTTTATCACTAAAATATAGTAAAGTCAATAAAATATATAAAATTCTAGATTGGAAAATAATAACGTTTATTGGGGTTATTTTATTTATTTTTAGCTCTTATACAGCCTATTTTTTATCATTAAGTAACTCACTTAATGTACCAAAAAGAGGAAGCATGTACTTTCTCTTTTCAATATTATTCATCATCACCATATTTCTCATCATATTCTTGTTGAGCTTCAACTGCATTTAAAAATGCAACTTTAGCCTCTTCTACTGCAAGAAATGCTAATGCAATTGATTGATCTGCATATTCTAATTCATCATCTATATATTTTGATAATTTTTCTTTATCACGTGCTTCTTTTCTTTCTTGCATATTCTCTTTTGCAACTTTAAAATTCATTTGAGCTTTTAATAATTCACTTGATATTTTACTTTTTCCTTTTTCTGTTGCTATTCTACATTGTTCTTTTGCAGCTTCAAGTCCACTTTGTGCATCTTTCATCTTTTCATCTAATACATCTTTTGCTTCCATTCCAGCAACTATAACAGTATCTGTTCCTTCTTTTATTTTTGAATTAACTTCTTTCATTTTTTTGCTCAATTCTTCAATTTTTTGTTTTCTTTCTTCTTTTTCCATATATAATACCTCCTAAATTTATTTGATTATTATATATCATAGCTTTATGAATTAATTATTAACTCATTAAATATTTGCATATACAAAAACAGCTGAAGTAGAAAACTTTTAAAGTTTTCCACCTCAACTATTGACATAGAAACAAAAATTATTTAATAAATAGTTCATCATCTTTGCAATCTACTGTAATTGTTGTATTTGGTAAAATTTTATTTGCTAAAATATTTTTTGCAATTAATGTTTCAAGTTTCTTTTGGACAAATCTCTTTAATGGTCTTGCACCATAAACTTCATCATATCCATTATTAATTAAATAATCTTTTGCTGGTTGTGTAACATTTAAACTAATATGTTTATCATCAAGTCTTCTTTCCAAGTCTTTAATTAATAAATCTAATATTCTTCCTATTTCTGTTTTCTGTAATGGTTTATAAAATACTATTTCATCTAATCTGTTCAAGAATTCTGGTCTAAAGCTTTGTTTTAATAATTTTCTTACATTTTCTTTTGCTTCTTCAGATATTTCTCCATTTTCTTGAATTCCGTCTAATATATAACTTGAGCCTAAGTTTGAAGTTAATATTATAATTGTATTTTTAAAGTCTACTGTTCTTCCTTGTGAGTCTGTAATTCTACCATCATCAAGTACTTGTAACAAAATATTAAATACATCTGGATGAGCTTTTTCTATTTCATCAAATAAAACTACTGAATATGGTTTTCTTCTTACTGCTTCTGTTAATTGTCCACCTTCTTCATATCCAACATATCCTGGAGGTGCACCAATTAATCTAGATACAGAGTATTTTTCCATATATTCACTCATATCTATTCTTATCATATTATGTTCATCATCAAATAAACATTCTGCTAATGCTTTTGCAAGTTCTGTTTTACCAACACCTGTTGGACCTAAGAACATGAATGATCCTATTGGTTTACGTGGATCTCCAATTCCTGCTCTTGAACGCATTATTGCTTCAGATACTTTTTCTACTGCATCATCTTGTCCAATTACTCTCTTATGCAATAATTCTGGTAAATGTAAAATTTTTTCTCTTTCACTTTCCATTAATTTTGTAACTGGTATTCCTGTCCATCTTGATATAATTTTTGTTATTTCATCTTCTGTTACTTTATTTCTTAATAGACCATCTTCTTTTCCTTTTTCAGATAATTCTTCTTCTGCTTTTAATTCTTTTTGTAATTCTGGAAGTTTACCATATCTTAGTTCTGCTACTTTTCCTAAATCATATACTCTTTCTGCTTGTTCTATTTGTGCATTTACTTGTTCTATTTCTTCACGTAATTTTTGTACTTTAGAAATTGCTTGTTTTTCATTTTCCCATTTTGCTTTCATTCCATCAAATTTTGTTTTTAATTCTGCTTTTTCTTTTTTGATGTCTTCTAATCTCTTTTTAGAAATTTCATCTGTTTCTTTTGAAAGAGCTGTTTCTTCAATTTCTAATTGCATTATTTTTCTTGATACTTCATCAAGTTCTGTTGGCATTGATTGCATTTCTGTTTTTATCATTGCACAAGCTTCATCTATTAAGTCTATTGCTTTATCTGGTAAAAATCTGTCTGAAATATATCTGTGTGATAATGTTGCTGCAGTAATTAATGCATTGTCTGATATTTTAACTCCATGATATACTTCATATCTTTCTTTTAATCCTCTTAATATTGATATTGTATCTTCTACTGTTGGCTCATCTACCATTACTGGTTGGAAACGTCTTTCTAGTGCTTGGTCTTTTTCTATATATTGTCTATATTCATTTAATGTTGTTGCACCAATACAATGTAATTCTCCTCTTGCTAACATTGGTTTTAATAAGTTTCCAGCATCCATTGCACCATCTGTTTTTCCTGCTCCAACAATTGTGTGAATTTCATCAATAAATAAGATAATTTTTCCTTCACTTTTCTTTACTTCTTGTAATACTGCTTTTAATCTTTCCTCAAATTCTCCTCTATATTTAGCACCAGCTACAAGTAGTCCCATATCAAGTGAGAATATTGTACAATCTTTTAATCCTTCTGGCACATCTCCTCTAACAATTCTTAATGCTAATCCTTCTGCTATTGCTGTTTTACCAACACCTGGTTCACCAATTAAACATGGATTGTTTTTGGTTTTTCTTGATAGAATTCTTATTACATTTCTTATTTCATTATCTCTTCCTATTACTGGATCAAGTTTTTGGTCTCTTGCCATTTGTACTAGGTCTTGACCATATTTCTTTAAAACATCATAGGTTTCTTCTGGATTGTCTGTTGTTACCCTTGTATTTCCTCTAACTTCTGATAATGCTTTTAAAAATGCGTTTTTTGTTATATTGAATGTTCTAAATAATTCTTTTAATTGGCTATTTGCATGATCAAATATTGAAATCATTATATGTTCAACAGATACATATTCGTCTTTCATTTTTTTAGCTATATTTTCACTATCTGCTAATACTAAATCTGTATCTTGTGATACATATATTCCGTCATTCGGTCTTGAACCACCTGTCATTCTTGGCTTGTTATCAACTAGTCTTTTTACTTCATTTTCGAAGTTTTCTTCATTTGATGTAATTTTCTTTATTAGCTCTTTTATTAAGCTATTATCTTGCTCTAGTAATGCAAGTAATATGTGTTCTTGTTCTACTTGTACATTCTGATTTGTGCTTGCTAATGTTTGTGCATTTTGTAATGCTTCTATTGATTTTTGCGTAAATTTTTGTATATTCATAAATATCACTCTCCTTTTATATTATAGGTAAGTTCAAAGAACTTTCATATAATATGAATATATGTTTTAACAGCACATCTTTTTAGATAGTGCTGTTACTTTCTTTTCATTTACATTTTTTATTATACATCATCATTTTAGCAATGTCAATAGTAGAGTGCTAATTTATAAAAATTTTTTTACATCAAATGTACTAAAAACACTTTTGCCAAACTCAAAAAAATAAAAAATCCCAATACATCAGTAGCTGTTGTCAAAAATATTGAAGAAGACAATGCTGGATCAATTTTTAATTTTTGTAAAATTAATGGAATCAATATTCCAGACACACCTGAAATTATCAAATTTGCGACCATTGCTAAAAAAGCAATAATTCCCAAATAATAATTTCCATACATTATTGAAACAATTCCACTTGTTACAATTCCTATAACTGCCCCATCTATAACTCCAAGTAATATTTCCTTTCCAAGTAAATGCCAAGAATCTTTTAAACTAACCTTTCCCATTGCAATATTTCTAATTATAATAGAAATAGTTTGTGTTCCTGCATTTCCACCCATACCTGTAATAATTGACATTATTGATGATAATGCTACAACTTGTGCAATCGTAGATTCAAAAACTTTTATTGTTGCAGATGCTAAAAATGCTGTTAACAAATTTACAAGTAACCATGGAAGTCTTAATTTTATAGATTCCCATAATGTACTATCTAATGTCTCTTCTTTTGCGACACCACCCATTTTTAACAAATCTTCTGTATGTTCTTCAACTATTACATCAACTATATCATCAATTGTTATAATTCCAAGCATCGCTTTTTTCTTACTTAAAACTGGTATTGCAGTCAAGTCATATTTTGAAACTATTAAAGCAACTTCCTCTTGGTCTGTTTCTGGATCAACATATACAAAATGCTCATTTGTTATTTCTTCTAATTTTTCATTTTCTGGGGCAACTAATATATCTCTTAATTGTGCTGTTCCTATTAATTCTTTTTTTCTATTTACAACAAAAATTGTATCAATTAACTCTGTTTTTGGTGCTATTTCTTTTATCTTTTTTATTGCATCCTCTATTGGAAGATTAGCATTAAGAGCTATATATTCTGTTGTCATAATACCACCAGCACAATCATCTTTATACCCTAATAGTTCTTTAATAACAGCTCTATCTCCACTTTTCATTAAGTTAATTAATTCTTTAGATTTTCCAACATTCATTTCTCCTAAAATATCTACAATATCATCTTTTGACATATAACTAAATACTTTTAAGATTTTCTTGTTATCTAAAAACTTTAATATTCTAAGCTGTGTATCTACTTCAGCTTCTTCTAATATTCCAGCTAATTCTTCCTCTGTTGGTTTCTTTAAAAATTCTTCTAATTCGTCATCATCATATTCAGATAGCTTTAAAGCTAGATCAACAGCAGTAATGTCGTCTAGCTCTTCTAAGTTCTCTAAATCATTATTTTCATTTCCTTCAATCATGATTTATTCACCCCATTTATTATATTTTCTTCATCTAACCCATATATTTTTTCAAGTTCGTCAACACTTCCATGTTTTATGAATTCATCAGGATATGCATAACTTTTTATTTTTACTCCTTGTAAATTATTATTTACAATTACTTCTTTTACTGCTGTGGCTAATCCATTTATAATAGTTCCATCTTCTATTGTTATTACATTTTTTGTTTTCTTAATACTTTCAATTATTGTATTATCATCTAATGGTTTCAAAAATCTTGCATTTATAACTTCAACATCCATTTTTTCTTGTAGTCTTTGTCCTATATCCATCGCTCTTGCAACCATTTTTCCAATTGCTATTATAGTTACTCTTTCTCTTTGTGTCTTGTTATTAAATACTTTATCTCCAATCTTTTGTAATATCTTGGTTTTATTTGATTTTTCTTCATCTATAATTTTCTTTAAAACTTCTGCTTTTCCTAATTCAATATTTTCATGTCTTTCGAATTTTACTTTTGAATCTTCTCCTCCACGAGGATATCTAATAATTACTGGCTTATTTAATTTTACTGCAAATTCTAACATATCTTCTAATTCTTTAAAATCTTTTGGAGCCATTATTGTTAAATTAGGAACAAGCCTAAAAAATGCCATATCTAATGTTCCTTGATGTGTTTCTCCATCTGCTCCAACACATCCAGCTCTATCTACACACATAATTACTGGCAAATTTTGCATTGCAACATCATGTATAACTTGATCATATGCTCTTTGATAAAATGATGAATATATTGGTATTACAGGTATCATTCCTTCTTTTGCCATTCCTGCAGACATTGTTATAGCATGTTGTTCTGCAATTCCTACATCAAAAAATCTTTTTGGAAATTCTTTTTGAAATTCTCTAAGTCCTGTTCCATCTTTCATTGATGCTGTAATAGCAACTATTTTTTCATTTTCTCTTGCTAGTTTTACCAATTTTTCTCCAAATATTTTAGAATAGTCTGCTTTTTTCTCTTTTTTTAATTCTCCTGTTTCTATGTTAAATGGAGATGTTGCATGAAATCTATCTGGACTTTTTTCTGCTATTTTATATCCTTTTCCTTTTTTAGTTAATACATGTATTAAAACTGGTCCTTCTATTTCTTTACTTAGCTTTAATATACTTTCTAATTTTTCAATATTATGTCCATCAACAGGTCCTAAATATGTAAAACCTATATCTTCAAAATACATTCCTCTTATTACTAATTGTTTACATGCTCTTTTAAATCTCTGAATAATTCTTACTAATTTATTTCCTACAACTGGCAATTTATTTAATTTGTTTTTTATTAATTTATTTGTTCGAGTATATAATTTTTTTGTTCTTAGTGTACTTAAAAATTGATTTATCCCACCTATATTTTTGGCAATACTCATTTCATTATCATTTAATATAACTGTTAAATTACAATTACTACATCCTGCATCATTTAATGCTTCTAATGCCATTCCACCTGTTAATGCACCATCACCAATTACTGCTATACATGAATTCTTTTTTCCCTGTAAATCTCTTGCTCTTGCCATTCCTAATACTGCTGAAATTGATGTACTACTATGTCCTGTATTAAAGCAGTCTGCATCTGATTCATTGCTTTTTGGAAAACCTGCAATTCCATTTAGTTTTCTTATATTTTTTAATTCTTCTCTTCTTCCAGTTATAATTTTATGTACATAGCTTTGATGTCCTACATCCCATACTATTTTGTCTTCTGGAACATTAAATACGGAGTGTAGTGCTATTGTTAGTTCTACCACTCCTAAATTTGAGGCTAGATGTCCTCCATTTTCTGAAACTACATCTAATATATATTTTCTTATTTCTTCTGCTAATTGTTTCTTTTCTTTTTCATTTAATTTTTTTAAATCTTGTGGTGAATTGATTTGTTCTAACATGTTATTACCTTCTTTATTGTATAATAAGTATTAATTCCCAAATATTTTACCACAATTTGTCGTTTCTTGCAATACATTAATCTTTATTATCTTCTACTGCATTACTTTCGTTTAGTATTTCTTCTTTTTCTTTTTCTGTAATGAATTCATATCTTACCATTTTATCTAATACTTGATTTTGTCTTTTTTTGGCTAAATCTAAATGTTTTGTTGGACAATATGCTGATGGAGCATTTGGAATTCCAGCCAACATACTTGCTTCATTTCTGTTCATATCTTTTGGTTCTTTTTTATAATATCCTCTTGATGCTTCTGCTACACAATAATATCCATCTCCAAAATAACTTGTATTTAAATATAATTCTAATATTGTATCTTTATTTAAATTTTTTTCTAAATCATATGCCATAAATATTTCAGCTATTTTTCTTAATGCTGATTTTTCTTGTGTAAAATATATATTTTTGGCAAGTTGTTGTGTTATTGTACTTCCACCTTCTCTTAATTCTTTTGCTTTTATATTTGAATATATAGCTCTTGCTAATGCAATTGGATCTATTGCACCATGTTCATAAAATCTCCTATCTTCTACTGCAATTACTGCATCTTTATAAAACTCAGGCATATTTTCAAGTTTTGTATAGTTTTCATCTGATTTTATTTCTGCAACTTTATCTGATATACTGATTTTTTCAAGTGCTTGTTTATATAATTCATGTCCTTTATATAAAAATCCTGCTACTATAAATATTATGATTAATAGTATAATTATTAATATTCTTTTTATTACTTTCATTTCATCACCCTTTTGTTGTATTCGAAAAATAATATCTTTCGACACAAATTTATCTATTTTTATTTTACTACATTTAATGTGACAAAACAATGACATTTATATTAATTTTTTATTAAATAAAAAGGCTTAAATTGTTTTTACACAATCCTCGCCTTTCTTGTACATAGCTCTTATTTTAGAACTATGGTGAGTGTATTAATTAGCCCCATACTTTATAGAAGATGTGGCCACCTTTTTGAACTTTGCACTTGATATTACTCCGTGCTACGAGTTCAGAAGAACTTGTAAATTCAGGACTATAGAAGTACAATGCTCCGCCAGAAGCATAATTTTCAGAATTAAGTCCTAATCTTTTGGCTTCTTTTCTGAGCCAATTTTCTGTAGGATCTTCTCCATTTAGAGCTCTCCGAGCTGCTTCTTTTGTCATATCAGGCACTTTGGAAAAGTCTACTGTTTTTCCACATGCATAGATATGACCATTTCTTGTAGAAGCAAATTGTCCTTTCTGCATAATCACTTCTTTAATTGTGTTAGGAAAACTATCGCTTTCAACACGATTAAGAATCGTAGCTGCTGCTGCAACTTGCTGTTCCTCTGTTTGATTGCCTGCCTCTGCATAAGTAATCTCACAAAGTAGTTCATAATCACTTTCGGAATACGAACTAGATACAAAAATAGAATTTTCCTTCTCAATTTCTGATTCAGTCATTGTATCAGCTTTAGTTTGACTCTCTGCAGTTTCTTCTAAGATTTCATTTCCTACTTCTTCATTGTAGGAATCTTCGCTTTCTGCAGGTTCAGTTGCTAATTCTGCTTCATATTCAGCATTATAAGAATCCTCTGATTCTTTATTTCCTTGAAGAGCAATCTCTTGCTTGTTTCCAAGAAGTTTTTGCTGAATTTCATCGAGAGAATCTGTAATCACCAGTTCTTCTGTTTGAATTGACTGACTTTGAATTTTAACAACTGTTTGAGCACGTTTGGCTACATCTCTTGCACTTGCAATTTTTTCATTCACAAAATTACAAGAGTTAACTGAAACCACAACGCCGATAGCACAACAAATTAATGTTGTACCATCAAATCCACTATGTTTGTACCGTTTTCGTTTCTTTTGTTCTTTCAACATACCTACACTCCTAAAAAAATAGTTTGTCACACTTATATTATACTACTTTTTACTATTGCTTTCAAGTATTTTTTTGGAATAAAATGTAAAAATAGCAATCAAAATCCAATTGCTATTTTCACTAATTTTTATATTTTCTTTCCTACATAATAATTTTTCTTTCCTCTTTTTATAATAACATATGTATTGTCTATAAACATGTCTGCTGATATTATTTGATTAATATCTGTTATTTTGTTTCCGTTTAAAGATACTGCTCCACTTGTTATAAACTCTCTTGCTTCTCTTTTACTTGACGCAGCTCCTACTGATATTACAATATCAACTATACTTATATCTACATTAACTTCTTTCATATCTTGTTCATCAAATAAATCTGCAATATCTTGTTTTGTTAAATCTTCAAATTTATTATTAAATAAGCTTTGTGCTAATTTTTCAGCTCTTTCATATTCTTCTTTTCCATGTAAAAATGTTATTATTTCACGTGCTAATGCTTTATGTGCTTCTCTTAATTCTGGATGTTCATTATTTTTTCTTTCATATTCTTCAATTTCTTCTCTTGAAAGAAATGTATATATTTTTAAATAATTTATTACCATTGAATCTTCAACATTTACAAAGAATTGATATAATTTATAGCTTGATGTTTTTGTTTTATCTAACCATAAAGCATTTCCTTCACTTTTTCCAAATTTCTTTCCTTGTGAATCTGTAACTAATGGCATTGTAAATCCATATACTTCATCACCTGTTGATTTTCTTATTAAATCAATTCCTGCTGTAATATTTCCCCATTGGTCAGATCCAGCACATTGTAAATCTACTCCATTACATTCATGTAAATGTTTGAAGTCTAATGCTTGCAATATCATATATGAAAATTCTGTATATGTAATTCCTGAATCTAGTCTTCTTCTTATAATGTCTTTGTCTAACATATAATTAACATTAAAATATTTTCCATAATCTCTTAAGAAGTCTATAACATTGATATCTTGATACCAGTCATTATTATTTACAACTTCAAATCCAAATATATCTTCAACTTGTTTTTTTAGACATTCAAAATTATGTCTTACTTGTTCTTTACTAATCATTGCTCTTTCTGTTGTTGGTCTCGGATCTCCTATCATTCCTGTTCCTCCACCAACTAATAATATTGGATGATGTCCTGCTTCTTTTAGTCTTTTTGAAATTAAAAAACTTGATAAATGTCCTACATGTAAGCTATCTGCTGTTGGGTCTGTTCCTATATAAAATGTTAAACCACCTTGGTTTAATTTTTCTTCTAATTCTGGGCTTGATATATCTTTTATTAGTCCTCTCCATTTTAAATCTTCTACTAATGTCATCTTATTTCTCCTTTATATTTTTGCTTTTCTATTGTGAAATTATATCACTTTATTAGATAAAATGTCAATATAAATCATAATAAAGCCAAGAGGAGTAAGATATTACTTCTTTCTCCTCTCAGCTTTATTGTATTTACCAATTATACAATTATAGAATTAGTTGGGCTGTTCCTCATACTCCAGAATATAAATATACTGAAGTTTTTCATTACGCAGTGGCAAATTGTATTTTACAATGCCACGATTGTCATAAATTGCTGTGATAATACTTTCAACTCCTGCGCATTTTTCAGCATTAAACAAGTCGAAAGGATAAATTGTATATGCAACCTTGTCCAGCAACATAGAGCCATGCGTAATCATCATGCAAATTCCATCATCGGCAGTATAGCCTTCAGTATAGTATTTGCAAAGACCTTTTTTGGAGATTTGGTGCATAACTTCAGATTTGAAAACAAATGCGACTTTACCACCAAATTGTTCAACCAATTCCGAAACTTTTTCTTTGAATGTGTTACAATTCACTGTCAAATTCCGGAATTCAACATTTTCTTTTAATTGCATTTTCATGGATATACCTCCTTACATTTCACTGTAATGTAATGCGATTAAACCAATACTTTTGTACCAGTCACGTAAATTATAACACCTTTTTTTCAAAAAATCTATACTTTTATAGAACTATTAATAATTTTTTATTACAAAAAAGGCTAAAAGTATGAAATTTTTCAATACTTTTAACCTTTTTGCGATTAGATATTAGGATTCACATAAGCCGTTCCTTTAGATTCTTCAGGAAATTCAGGGAACTGATACAGGATTTCATTAAAGTCTTTGTTACTCTTTACCTGATACAGAATTCCCCAATTTTCTTCCATTTCATTCCAAGAAATAACCAAATTGTGCGTAGAAC
>UMEP01067226.1_pt1 | contig 11159 bp, 12 predicted proteins | sample 1964771 | NCBI WGS metagenome assembly UMEP01 (sample SAMEA4836022, study PRJEB28245) | human gut metagenome | biome: gut microbiome; material: fecal sample | place: Denmark | collected 2008 | reverse complement strand
ATTGTACCATCTTTATTTTGTTTTGTCAACAGTTTTTTTAAATTTTTTAAAAATTATTTTTAACTGTTTTTAGGGCAAAATAATAAACTAGTAATTTATTTGTTTTTTCTTAATTTGCTCTCTTGTTTTTACTAATTTACGTTCTAAAAATATTTATTATTTTCACTCGTTTCTCGGTACATTCTTATAATACCACAGGTCCTATATAAAGTCAATACCTTTTTTAATTTTTTTTATGTTTTTTGTCTCTTTTTGTATTTAAATGTCTACAAGTATAATGTCATCCCCTATACAGTGTATTTTATCCCATGGTATCACTATATCATTCTTGTTAGAAAACATGCTCGCAAGTTTATTTTCACCTGGTACAATTATAGATGTTATCGATCCAGTATTCAAATCCGCACATACATCTTGTACATATCCCATTCTTTTCCCATTATTAATATTTACTACTTCTTTATGTTTAAAATCAAGTCCTTTTCCATCCATTCTAATCTCCTCCTTTTTTATTATATGATTTTTTTATAAGAAGATTACCAAGAGAATGTTAATTATACAATCTTTTTATATGATCAATTGCACTCTTTTCTAATCTAGATACCTGTGCCTGAGATATTCCTATTTCTTCTGCGACTTCCATCTGAGTTCTTCCTTCAAAAAACCTTTTATTTATAATGTTTCTTTCTTTTTCCTTTAATTTTTTCATAGTTTCTGCTATTGTTATGTCATCAGCCCAGTTCTCATCGCTGTTTTTCTTATCTCTTATTTGGTCTTCAACATATATATTTTCTGTATCGTCTCCATAGACAGGCTCTTGTAGTGACATTGGCTCTTGTATCGCATCTAAACAGAATGCAATTTCTTCTTTTTCAACTCCCAACTCTTTCGCTACTTCTTCTACAGTAAGTTCTTTTTGTTTTTCTCTTAATGCTTTTTCTTTTATAGCCAAGACTTTATACGCCAAGTCTCTTACAGACCTGCTTACCCTTACCATGTTATTATCTCTTAAATACCTTCGTATTTCTCCAACAATCATAGGCACAGCATATGTGCTAAACTGGACATTTTGTTCTAAATCAAAATTATCCATTGCTTTTATTAATCCGATGCATCCAATTTGGAATAAATCATCTAAATTTTCTCCTCTTCCATAAAATCTTTTTATAACACTTAACACCAATTTTAAATTTCCATTTATAAATTTTTCTCTTGCCTCTTGATTTCCTTCTTTTATTTCCATTAATAAAGCATTTTTTTCTTCGTTTGATAGTACAGGTAACTTGGCTGTGTTTACTCCACAAATCTCTACCTTATTTATCAAAATTAAAACCTCCTTTGGAAATTTTTATAACATTAGTATTTCCACAAAGAGGTTTTCTATACCTTAGCCTGTTTTACTTAATATGTCTTTTTTCATCTTATTTATAATCTTCTTTTCTAATCTTGATATATAGCTCTGTGATATTCCTAGCAAATCTGCAACTTCTTTTTGAGTTTTCTCGTTTCCAGTTATAAATCCAAATCTTAATTCCATTATGTTTTTTTCTCTTGCATTTAGCTTTGCTATAGCAGATTTTAATAATTTTCTATCAACTTCATCTTCTAAACTTCTGGATATAGAATCATAATCGGTTCCCAGTATGTCCGATAGTAATAATTCATTCCCATCTCCATCTTGATTTAATGGCTCATCTATCGAAATTTCACCTTTCAGTTTATTGGTCCTTCTTAAATACATTAGTATTTCGTTTTCTATACATCTTGACGCATATGTTGCCAGCTTAATATTTTTCTTGGTATCATATGTATTTATTGCCTTCATCAATCCTATTGTCCCTATCGATATTAGATCTTCTATGCCGTGTTCCTGTATTTTCAAACTTTTTTGCTATATATACAACTAGTCTCAAGTTTCTTTCCACCAATAATTGTCTGGTTTTCTCATTGCCCTCTGATAATTTTTTTATTGCTTCCTCTTCTTCTTTAGGTGATAGTGGCGGTGGTAGGGTCTGGCTTCCTCCTATATAAAATATAGGTAATGTTTCAACTTTGTCATTTTTTATATACTTAACGTATAATATATTTGCACTATTTCTTAACGCTTGTAACAAATTCATTAATATTTTCTCCTTCCAATAAATTTAATCCAATAAGTGCATTATATTTATTGTCTTTAGCTATCTTCTTATCATATATTCCAGCTATAATATTAGTTCTTTCTATATTAATATCTTCATTTTCTATTCTCGCTTTATCCATTCTTATTCCGGTAAGCATTCCATTTTCTTTGCCTATAGACATAAACGGCACCATTCTTACTCTTGCAAGATATCTTTGTATATTCCATCCCTCATTGCTCTCATCTCCTTTCATTGTGTTGTCTATATAATTCAGTACTTCTTTAGGAATTACCTCATACAATTTTTCTTTTTCTACTATAATAACAGGCATACCGCTTATCGGATCTTTCAGCATATTTCCCGAATCTAATAAAGCTTTTATTTTAAATCTTTTTTCTTCATAATATAGTTCTACGTCAAAATATGTATTGCTCGTATTAAATTTGCCCTTGTTTATTTTGAATACAATTTCAGTTATAGTAAAAGCAACAACCCCCGCAATTATAGCGACCTTTATCGGATATGTTCCTACAAAAACGCCATTTCTTATTTGCACATTTTCTGGTTTAGCAAAATATATTAATGCAAATGTACAACCGCCAAATACAAACGAAACTAAATAGAAAGTGATTAGTTGCTTACACAACTGTTTTATATTTGATGGATTAAAAGCAACATATACCATAACAACTGATAATACAGCCTTTGCAATTATGTTAGAATATATTTGTAATATATTTAAATATACTATTATCGCATATGCACTGCCTATTATACTGGATATTATTAATCTTATTTTTTGCCTTTTATTTTTTATTTTTATTATTACCAATGTTGCAAACAAAATAATATAGTTCATTAGTATATTTTCGCAGAAAATGATATCTAGATAAACCGTCATATTACACCTTCTCATATTCTTTGAAATTATTTCGTTTATAATTATAACCTGTTTTTCTTTAAAAGTTTGTCATATCTTGTGCACGAAAAAAAGAAATAATCTACAAAAGTAGATTATTTCTTCTATAATCAATTTTAAAATATTATTTTCCTTTATTTTTTCTTAAAAAAGTTGGAATATCTAAGTCTCCTGATGAAGAAGATGTATCAGCTGCTATTGATGTTGTTTTTGGAGCCCAATTTTTATTTGTTATGTCTCCTATTGTTGGAACCTTGTCTTCATCTTTCTCAAATCCAGTAGCTATAACTGTTATTACTATATCTTCATCTAGGCTTTCGTCTATAACAGCACCAAAAATGATATTAGCTTCTGGATCTACACTTCTCTGAATTAATTCGGCTGCAGTGTTTACTTCATGCAATCCTAAATTACTTCCACCTGTAATGTTGATGATTACTCCTCTTGCACCTTCTATAGATGTTTCTAGTAATGGACTTTGTATAGCTTGTTTTGCAGCATCTTCTGCTCTATTTTCTCCAGATGCTCTACCAATTCCCATGTGTGCCATACCTGTATTAAGCATTATTGTCTTTACGTCTGCAAAGTCTAAGTTTACAAGTCCTGGTATAGCAATTAAATCTGATATACCTTGTACACCTTGTCTTAATACGTCATCAGCCATTTTGAAGGCTTCTACTATTGATGTTTTTCTATCTATTACTTGTAGTAATTTATCATTTGGAATTACTACTAGAGTATCTACCTTTCCCTTTAAACTTTCAATTCCTCTCTCGGCTTGGGTTAATCTTTTCTTTCCTTCAAATGTAAATGGTTTTGTAACAACACCTATTGTTAATATTCCCATTTCCTTTGCACATGAAGCAACTATTGGGGCAGCACCAGTTCCTGTTCCTCCGCCCATTCCAGCTGTAACGAATACCATATCTGCTCCTCTTAATGCTTCTGTTATTTCAGCTTTGCTCTCTTCAGCAGCTTGAGCACCAATATCAGGATTTGCTCCTGCTCCTAGTCCTCTCGTAATTTTTTCTCCAATTTGAATTTTTGATGAAGCTTTAGATAGAAGTAAAGCTTGTCTATCTGTGTTTACAGCTATAAATTCTACTCCTCTTATTCCAGAATCAACCATTCTGTTTACAGCATTCGTACCAGCACCTCCAACACCAATTACTTTTATGGTTGCTGTTCCGTCTGCCATTGTGTTTTCATCAACGCTACTATCCATCATCATAAAGTTTCTTCCTCCCTATTTTTTATTGTTATTTCTCTATACTACTATCACGTCTTTTGTATCATTTTATTTTATATTTACGAATAGAAAAACTCTTTTATTCTATCAATAAGTTTTGTGAAAAAACTTTCATTAGAATTTGAGTCAATGCTACTTGATACACTTTTAGCAAATGGCCTTGCAGCTATGTATCTAACTAATGCATAAGCAGTCCTGTATTCAGGTTTTACTGTGCTTATCAATCTTCCTGTAGCAAATTTTACAGGAATATTTAATATAACTTTTCCAGCAACATCACTCTTGCTAATATTAGTTATTCCTTGACCAGTTAATACAACATTATTTATTCGTGGTTTTATGCCTTGATTAGTTATATCCTTATTTATTAAAGTAAATATCTCTTCTATTCTAGCTTCAATTATTTCAATTAATTCAGAACTTCTTATCACTTTATTTTTCGAGTCTTCAACAGTGTTTAGCACAATTTCATTATCATTGTCTATGTAAGATCTCATTGCCAAACCATATTGTCTCTTTAATTTTTCTGCTTCCTCTTCAGATATATTAAGCACCATTTGTACATCTTTTGTGATATTGTCCCCGCCTAAAGGTATTGTATTTGTATACTCAAATGCTGCTCCCTCAAATATACCTATTTCAGTATTTCCAGCACCAATATCTATTATCATCACATTATCATTTAATTCATTTGTATCTAATATTAGATTTCTTTCTGCCAATGTGATTGGAATAATTCCATCTATGTCTATATCTGCTTTTTTGCATATATTAGAAAGTTGCCTTATATATTCTCTGTCGCCTAATATAACTTGTGCATTTACACTAAATGAAGATACAAGATTTCCAACTGGATCATCTACCATTCTTCCATCATCTAGCACAAACTTATCTGTTACAATATCTATTATGCTTTTTCCATCTGGTACATCTATATCTTTTACTTGCATCAATGCAGAAGAAACATCTTTTACTGAAACCCCTGAATATTTGTCTTTTATTGTTTTGGTAACACTATTTTGAACTATAGTTACATATTTACCTGCAATTGTTAAATATGCCGAATTAATTTTTATTTCTGCTTCTTTTTCTGCATCTTGTATTGATTTCATTATAGCATTTGCTATTTCATCTTCATCTATTATCTTTGTCTTTTTTATTCCTTTACACTTATGTTCCACTGTATAGACAAGCTCTACTTGGTTGAAATTGTTAACTTCTCCTACAACTAAGCTAATTTTTGAGGATCCTATATCTATACCTACTATTATATCTCCGATTGCCAAAATTAACTCCTCCAATTTATTGCTTTTTTATTGCTTCTAACTTTATTATATTTTGAAAAAAAAGTCAATAGTTTTGTTATATTTTTGTAATATTTTTGTAATAAAAAATCGATATTTTTTATTCACTTTTTCCCTCAACATTTTTATTCTTTTTATCTTCTATTTTTTTCACTACTATATCAATATAATACCTACGAATTATAGCCAAATTTGTAAACATTCTTCCTACAAAAACTACTATTGCGGCCAAGTAGATATCAACGTTTAATTTCTGTCCAAGAATTGTAAGTAATATTGCTAATATTGCATTACCAAAAAATCCAGTTATAAATATTGTAAGGTTAAAATTTTTCTTTAACGTGGCTACTATTCCCCCAAAAACAGAGTCTAATGCTGCGATTATCGCAATTGCTAAGTATCCAGAATATGTATAAGATACCATTGGTGCATACATACCTATTAAAGCTCCTACTATGCATCCTATTATTATTGCTATTAATATCATTTGCTCGTAACCTCCTTCATATATTTAATATCCATGTTTCCTGTATATTTTGGAATTTTAATGTTTCTCTGTTTCTCTAATTTTACAGATTTTCCACTATTATTGTATTTGTCTACATATCCACTATTTTTTAGGCACAATGTACTAACCAAATATGTTTGGTTTCCAATTGCCTTTACAACGTAAGGTGAAACAATCCTCTGAGATGGCTTCACTATTATATATGTGTCTATGTCTACTATATCTGTCATGCTCATAATTCTTATACCATTTATAGAAATCGCTTCTGCTCCTGCAAATCTTAGTTCATTTACTAATGTTATTAAATCATCTGCTGTAATATTGCTCTCATCTGTATCTGTTAGAGTAACCACTACTCCTTCACCTGTAACATCGGTTGTTCCAAGCAACAACTGTGATTTTTTCAATTCTTCATCTAATAGTTCAGAAGCCTCTTCATTGCTTTCTATTTTAGTTTGATATTCATTTATTTTTGTGTTTGTATCTTCTAATTTTTCATTTGCTTCTTCCCATTTACTCTTCCATGAAGAAATCTGTTCTCTTAATTCTTCATCTCTCATATTTTCTATATCTGTTTCATTTACTTGTTCAACAGTTTTAAACTGTATAAACGATACAGATACGAGAATAACACATACGAGTAATATGCTAATTGACATCGTAATATTTGCTTTGTCAAGTTTTATTTTCAAGTTTTTTCACCTCTCTACTCCGTATATTTCATATATTTAGGGTTAAGCACACCTGTATATTTGCTTATTGTAATATTGTTTGATGTCTTTACTGACGTCTGTATATATCTATTTAAATATTCTATAGTTCCACCAGCCCTTGTTAAAGCAGAATTCATATATATTGAACTTCCTATCGCCTTTATAACAAATGGAGAGCTAATTTTCTCGCCATTTACGTTGATTATATTACCTTCACATGTTAATGATGTTGTAGAAACTATTCTTTGATCATTTATAGATATGGCCTCTGCCCCAACATTTTTTAGTTCGTTTATAACACCTAAAATATCTGGCATATGTACAATTACAGCACTTGGATCTAATACATTGCTGTCTGCAGCAACTGTATTATTATCTTTTAATGTCACTATAACACCTTCCCCAGTAACATCTGTTAATCCTATTAATATGTTATTTTTCTTTAATTCGGCTTCTTTTTCGTCAGAACCGTCTGTGTTTTCACTGGCTTTCTGTCTAACATCTTCTAGTCTTTTTTCTGCAGTTTGAAGTTCTGCATATGTCGTATCATATTTTTCTTTCCATTTTAAAACCTGATCTCTTAGATCATTACTGGTAAATGTTTGCGATACAACCTTGTTTGCATTATTTGTGGTTCTAACTTGAATTACCACAAACATCGTAAGTATTAGACATACTATTCCCAATGTAATTGCTATTTGTTTTCTGTTCAATCTACTTCTCTCCTTTTTTAAACACTTTCTCTAAAGAATGCATTATCTGTATTTAAATTCATATTTATGAACATTTCTCCGGCGTTTCCTCTTTCCTTTTCTAATATTCCTACTAGAAATAGCATTCTCGTTTCCAAATTGCTGCAATCACCTAGATATGCTTTTTTGTCTTCTGAATCTAAATGTAATGTGTAATTATTGGAATCACTTATATCTATTTTTGATATTAAACCATCAATGCCATTTGCCTGTGCAGAGTTCATAATTTTAATAACTGTGCCAAGTTTTGTAAGATCTTCATCATTAAGTCGATTTCCCTCTTTGTATTCTTCTTTTGAGGTAGATATTCCAATAAGAATAGGTAATTCTTTTTTAATACTTGATATTTCTAACATGTACCCCTGATTGTTTATGTATACATATCCATTGCCGTACTCTAACATATAGCTTGGCACTCTTTCTGTAACAACAATTCGAATAGCATTTGGAAACATCTTATGTATTTCAACTTCGTTTATGTATGCATTCTGTTTTATGTTTTTTATTATCTTATTGTTAATTACTTTGAATATATTTTCATCTAATTCAATTCCAGATAAGCTTTTTATTGTTTCCTTTGATATTTGCTTGTTTCCTATGACTTCAATAGTTTTCACATTAAATATAGGAGATAGCAATGCAAATACTGTTGCTCCAATTATTAATACAATCAGTACAATTATTTTTATGATTTTTCTTCTTTTTTTTGCATTTTTTATTTTTTTGTGATTTTCTCCATTAGTTTTATTTTCCAAGTTTACACTAATAGTCTCTACATTATAATTTTCTCTATTTTCTTCATTCTTCCTTCTTTTTATAGTTTTTTTATCTACTTTTTTTGCTTTTTTATTATTTTTAACCGTCTTTTTATCCTCAGACTGTTTTTTCTCTGGGTATCTCGTAACTCCGATTATAATCTCATCATCATATTTTTTCTCTTTTGGTGGTTGTCCATGTTTTGGACTTGATTCTTTATTTCCTTTTCTAGAGGCAGATTTTTTCTCTGCCTTTTTACGTTTTTTCTTTAGTTTCTTTTCTTCTTTAGATTCATAATCAAAATCGTAGAGTTTATTTTCCTCTTTCTTTTGTTTTTTCTTCATTCAATCACCTTCTTCAATTTGTATATTTGCTCCTAATTTATTTAGTTTTTCGTCGAGGTGTTCATACCCTCTTAAAATATATTCTATATTATTTACTCTTGTTATTCCTTTTGCTTGTAGTCCTGCTAATACCAAAGCTGCGCCGCCTCTTAAATCTGTGCTATTTATATTTGTTCCTGCCAGTCTCTTTACTCCTGTTATTATCGCTACATTACCCTCTTGTTGATTTTTAGCACCCATTCGTTTTATTTCTGTTAAGTATTTAAACCTGTTTTCAAATATCGTTTCAGTTATAATCGAGGTTCCTTTTGCAATAGTTAAAACTGATCCAAATATTGACTGCATATCTGTTGGGAACCCCGGATAAGGCATAGTCTTTATTTCTACAGCCTTTAACCTTTTTGAATTCTCTATTAGAACTGCATTTTTTTCAACTGTCAACTTACAGCCAGCTTCTTCTAATTTTGATATTATTGGAACAATTTGTTCCGGTATAACATTAAGAATTCTTACTTTCCCCTTCGTTATTGCTCCGGCGCACAAAAATGTTCCGGCTTCTATTCTATCTGGCATCACTCTGTATTTTACAGATCTTAGTTCTTTTACCCCATTAATCTCTATAATATTGGTGCCTTCTCCTGAAATATTTGCACCCATTTTTTTCAACATCTTTATCATGTCTACTATTTCTGGTTCACGTGCTGCATTCGTTATAGTCGTTTTCCCTTCTGCGAGTACTGTTGCAAGAATTATGTTCTCAGTTGCTCCAACACTTGGAAAATCCAGGTCTATATTAGCCCCTTCTATTTTATCACAACTACACCTAATAAATCCATACTCTTCATCAATATTTATGCCTAATTTTTTAAAAGCCTTTAAATGCAAATCAATAGGTCTTGCACCAATATCACACCCACCAGGGTATGAAAAACTTGCATCTTTAAACCTTCCAATCAATGCTCCTGCAAGAATCACAGTAGACCTCATTTCTCTCATAAGATAGTCTGGAACGTCGTTTCTTTTTATGTATCTGGTATCTATTTCAATTTTTCCATTCGTTTTTTTTACTTTACATCCCAAATACTTTAAAATTTTTATAGTAACCTGAGTGTCATGAATATCTGGAACATTATAAAGAGTTGTCTTTTTGCCACTAAGAATACTAGCTGCAATTATTGGCAGTGAGGCATTTTTCGAACCAGAAATTACAACTTCTCCCTCTAATCTCTTTCCTCCTTCTATTATAAAACTTGCCATATATTTTCACCTATGTACCTTTCTTGTTTTTGATATATATTATGTGTACATAAAGAAAAATGTGAAAATAAAAGGACCATAAGTGGTCCTTTATCCCTATTTATTTAAGCATTCTTTTATTTTTTTCATATTTTCAATTGCAGCAATGTAGCCTTGATTATAGCAATAATCAATTTTCTTAATATTAAATACACTTGCTTCCGATAAATCTAAAGTCATTGCAAAATCGCTGCTTTGCACTTCTGCATCTGTTCTCTGTTCAAATAATAAATCAACCGATTTTAGTGCAACTTCTATTACATTCTTAGGATCAACATCACTTTTAGAGCTAAAACGAATTGATAAAACCTTGTCAGCGCCAAGTTTTCTAACTTCCTGTGCTGGAAGATTGTCTATAATTCCTCCATCTACAAATTTATGCTCTTTAAATATTGTAGGAGCAAACATTCCAGGATAGCTACAACTTGCACGCACAGCTTTTCCTATTGATATGTCTCGTATGTATGTATTTTCATCAAAATTTTCGTCATATTCATGGTTCGTAAATACATATTTACTATTATTTTTTATATCAACGGTTGGCATAACAATAGGCATTTTTATATCGTCTAGTTTCTTTAAGCCTTTTAGCTCTGCACATTCGTCCATTGCAATTTCTATGTTTTCACCAGATAACAGTCCATATCCCATAAAATTTTTCTTAGTCTTAACATTAGTCCAATAATATTTTGGATCTGCCTTCATTATTGTTTTCGAAAAATATTTGAATAATTTAAGCATTTCTTCAGTTGTGTATCCCATGGCAAACAATGACGCTACAATGCTTCCAATGCTTGTTCCTCCAACGCAATCAATCTCTATTCCATTTTCCTGTAATGCCTTAATTACACCAATATGGCTGGCGCCTTTAACGCCTCCTCCTGCTAAAGCTAAACCAACTTTCATATTCTCCTCCTTTTTCGCCCAAAAAGGGGCGTCCCTAATGGGCGAATTAATATTTTACGACTAATCTGTTGAATTTTGAATGTATATATTTTTCTAGTTTTCCCATAAACTCATCTGATTGAATTTCTTTTTTTGCTACCATATCTAATCCTTTTTCCCAGCTTGCTGTAAGCTTTGGATTAAGCATGTCTGGCATTGAGTTATTTACTATATCATATATTATTTCACCTTTTTGTGTAGGTGTTATTATCTGTGTTTTGTCATTTATTTGTATGTATTGAATTCTTTC
>UMEP01002116.1_pt1 | contig 11167 bp, 7 predicted proteins | sample 1964771 | NCBI WGS metagenome assembly UMEP01 (sample SAMEA4836022, study PRJEB28245) | human gut metagenome | biome: gut microbiome; material: fecal sample | place: Denmark | collected 2008 | reverse complement strand
ACTATACTCTTCTCGACCGTTACATGGTTACTGCAACATTCCGTGCCGACGGTTCTTCACGTTTCGCCAAAGGACACAAGTGGGGCTATTTCCCGTCTGTAGCTCTTGCATGGCGCATCAACGACGAGAAGTTCATGAAGAACATCGATTGGTGGAACGAGTTCAAGCTCCGTCTTGGTTGGGGTCAGACAGGCCAGCAGGACCTCGGCGACAGCGTAGGCGACTTCCTCTATGCCCCGCTGTACACAGTCAGCGACCAGTATGCACAGTATCCGTTCGGCAGTACGTATTATTATACAATGCGCCCGAACCGTTACAATCCCGACCTTACTTGGGAGACTACTACCACATGGAACGCAGGTCTTGACTTCGCATTCTTGAACAACCGCATTACGGCAAGCATCGACGGCTACTATCGTAAGACTACCGACCTTATCCAGGAAGTAAGGCTCCCGTCTCTGATGAACTTCGCTTCACGTATGGCAAAGAACATCGGCTCGCTCGAAAATTACGGTGTTGAATTCTCATTCGGAGCAAAGCCCATCGTTACTAAGGACTTCACTTGGGACATCCAGTACAACGTTACATGGAACCACAACGAGATTACAGAGCTTATCGGTGGCGACGACGGCTACATCGTGCCGACAGGTACGACAGCTTCACGCGGTAACACTACTTACGTGCAGGCACATACGGTAGGTCAGCCGGCTAACTCGTTCTGGGTTTACCAGCAGGTTTACGACGACAACGGCAAGCCAATCGAGGGCGTTTACGTTGACCGCGACGGCAACGGCCAGATCAACAGCGACGACCGTTACTTCTACCACAGCCCCGCAGCTGATGTTTACATGGGCTTCACGACCAAGTTCATCTACAAGCGTTGGGACTTGAGTGCATCGTTCCGTGCTGCCATCGGCAACTACGTTTACTACGACTTCCTGTCTAACTTGGCAAACGTAAGCGTTTCAGGTTTGCACCACCACAACATTTATACTAATACGACGCAGGCTGCTGTCGACCTCGGTTTCACCGGAATGGCTGACATTGCCCTTAGCGACTACTTCGTTCGCAATGCTTCTTACCTGAAGTGTGCCAACATAACGCTCGGATACTCGTTCCCGGCTTTGTTTAAGGCTGGCAACAACGAATATTTGTCAGGACGTCTGTACTTCACGGTTCAGAACCCGTTCATCATAACCAAGTATGACGGTCTTGATCCTGAAATCTCAAGCGGTGTTGACAAGAACCCGTATCCGCGTCCAATGAGTTTCCAGATCGGTGTCAACCTGAACTTCTAATGTTCAAAGTGTTAATGTTTTACTTATAATCATCAAAGAGTAATAACAATGAAAAAGATATTTTCAAATACGATAGCTGCGGCTGTATTGACGTTGGGTCTGACCGGTTGCGTCAATGACCTTGACATCAGCTCAATCGACCCGCAGACAAAACCGAGCGCAACAGATATGGAACTGTTGGCAAAATGCTACTCCACGCTCGGTGTTACAGGACAGCGAGGCCCTGCAGGCAATGCCGACCTTGCCGGAATTGAAGACGAGGGAGAGTCTGGTTTCTACCGCACTACGTTCAACTGCCAGGAACTGATGACAGATGAATGTGCATGGGCATGGCAGGACAACCAGGACATAGCTCCGTTCACCATGATTTCATGGAACTCAGGCAGCGTGCGCACCCAGTGGGTTTATACACGTCTTACTTATAACATCACTCTCTTCAACAGTTATTTGAGCCAGGTTGCCGACAATGAAGCCAACAGCCAGTATCGTGCGGAAGTGCGTTTCCTCCGTGCTTTGAATTATTGGTATTTGCTTGACTTGTTTGGCAAGGCTCCGTTTAAGACAGAGTTCAATATAACCGACCTGCCTGTTGAGTACAGCGGTGAAAAACTTTATGAATGGCTTGATCAGGAGCTGACAGAGATTGAACCTCTCATGGCAGAGCCAGGCTCATTCTGCAACACTGAGAACTTCGGTCGTGCAGACCGTGGCGCAGCCTATATGCTCCATGCGCGTCTGGCACTTAATTCTGAGGTTTACACCAAGGGCAAAGTGAAAGATTATCAGAAAGCAATTGATTACTGCGACCTGTTGATTGGTAATAGTACTTATGGCCTTTCAACTCAGGAGAAGAACGGATTCTCAGGTTATCAGCAGCTGTTCATGGCTGACAACGACGAGAACCCTGAAGCAATGAAGGAGATAATCTTCCCGATACGTCAGGACGGACAGAAGACACGTTGCCACAGCGGTGCAATGTATGTAGTAAACTCTATGCGTGCCGCCGGAATGCCTAACATGGGCACAACCAACGGCTGGAGCTGTCTGTTTGCACGCAGGGCCTTGATACAGAAGTTCTTCCCGACTATCTCTGATTGTCCTATTTCTACCGAGGCTGCTCCGGCAGGTGCTTCTGAAGCTGAAATCATGGCTCTCGACCAGCAGGACGGCTCTTCAACTGCACAGATTATAGCCAAGGCCGGCGACAAGCGCGCTTTGTTCTACGCAGGACGCGGCGGCGGTATCCGTACGCTTTATCCTGAGGCAATTACAGCCTTTACTAATGGTCTGTCAATCGTTAAGTGGGACAACCACCGTTCAGATCTTCAGCCTACTCATGACCAGACTGAATATCCTGATGTTGACCTGCCGCTGTTCCGTCTTGCCGAGGCTTATCTGACGCGTGCCGAGGCCAAGTGGCGCAAGAGCGGTAACCTGGCTGACGCACAGGCTGACATCGACGTAATCCGCAACCGTGCAGGTGCTGCCAAGATGACAATCACAAGCGAGGAGGACATCCTCGACGAGTGGTGCCGCGAGTTCTATGTTGAAGGACGCCGCCGCAGCGACCTCGTACGCTTTGACCGCTTCACAGGTGGCAAGTATCTTTGGGACTGGAAGGGTGGTGCGCCCAACGGAACTTCCGTTGATCCTCACTTCAACGTGTTCCCGATACCTTACGACGAATGTCTTAACAACAAGAATCTGACTCAGAACGAGGGATATTAATTAATATTGGACCCGGCACCGGGATAAAATCCGGTATACTCCGCTTTTTCCCGGTCCGCCCAATGGAAGAATAACAACTTAAACGAGAAACGAACATGAAAAATATAATTAAAAGTCTGTTAGCTCCAGCCGTGGCCTTGGCCGTGTTGCCGTTCATGGCCTCATGCGAGACTGACACGGACAGCAATCCGACGCTGCAACATCCGACGTCGTTCGTGCTCAATACTCCGGCTTATGCCGAGAATAATGTTTACGATCTGGCTAACTCGGAAAGCGTCAACCTCACAACGACGCAGCCCGACTATGGTTTCCCCGTTGTCACCACATACGAAGTTCAGGTGTCACTCAACCAGGCGTTTACCGAGGTTACAGGAGCCGAAGTTCCTGAAACAGTGAATTACGAAACCCTCATGAGCACATACGACAAGGCCAACATGGACGTCAGTGCCGAGGAAATGAATAATGCCATTGTGTCTTTGTACCAGCAGGATTTCGGCGGCGACCCGTCAGGCAAGGTCCTTGACGTTTACGTACGTCTTGCCGCACATGTGGCAAATGCCGACAACAGCTATTGCTATTCTAACGTGATAAAACTTCCGGTGGTTGTTTCATACATTGCAACAATGCCTAAGGTCGTTTATGTTGCGGCTGAGTCAATACACGGAGGCACTGAGGGCAAGGCCCTTGCACCTGTATTCGGTCTGGATGCCCAGTGGTACGGCATGGTTTACATGTCAGCCGGAGCTTCCCTCACTTGGGGCGATGCAGATGCCCAGGATAACGGTGCAGCCGTTACAACTTTTGACGACCAGGCCGATGCTGGACTTTCCGAGGCTGCCGACGGCGGTATAGCCTTTGCAAATGCAGGCTGGTACGTGCTCCATTTCAGTGCTTCGATTGCCGACAATACATTGACTTCAAAGCTTACCGTTTATCCGGGCGAGGCTTATGTTATCGGTACAGTCATGTCACAGTCTACATGGGGACACGATCCCGCAACGCAGCTTACTGCTCCTGCCGACGCTTCAGGCGAGTGGGTTTCTCCCGAGTTCCTTGCAGGCGGCGAGCTTCGTGCAAGCATCAAGGTGCCCGGTCTCGACTGGTGGCGCACCGAGTTCACCCTTTACAAGGGCGATCTCTACTGGCGCAACTGCGACATTCCTGACAACTGGGCTGTTAATGTCGGAAGCGACTATTCTGTAAGTTGCTCTGTCGGACAGAAACTCTATGTTAACTTCGATTACGACACAGGCCGTGTTGAATAACAAGGACGGTTCATCGGGTTTTGCGGTTGTCAGGCCGTCATCAGGCATGGTGGCCGTAAAACCTGAAGACAAATCCTTAAAACAACCTTATAACTATAAATAAAGAAAATCATCATGAAAAAGATAATGTTTTTAGGCGGTCTGCTTCTTTCGGCCATGACGTTCGTTGGTTGTAGCGACGATTTCACCGACTGGGCCTCACCGCAGACCAATCCGCAGGAAGATGCGATTGAATTGCCAGGCTACACGGCTTCGGCAGTTACGACGTCCATCGACCTTTCAACAGTCACAGGCGACAGCGTCCAGGTATTGACCTTGTCAGACGCAACCCTTCCCGAAGGCGCAGTGGTATCCAATACCCGCGTAGAACTGCTGCCTGATGGCGACGAGACAGCTACTGCCGTAACGCTCGCCGTTGACAATGAAGGCCGTGTAGGCAAGGCTGACCTCCAGGCCACAATTGAAGGCTTCTACGGCAAGCGTCCTGAAGCGCGTACCTTGGTCGGACATGTTTATTCAAACGTCATGATCAACGGACAGGCTTTCCTTGTAGACGCACAGACTATAAACGTAGTGGCTACTCCTGACGCACCTTTCATCGCGTCAGCTTACTACATTGTCGGTAATATGACAGACTGGTTTAATGGTGATCCTATCAAGTTCAGTCATTCTGACGTAAATGTATACGACGATCCGGTGTTTACAGTTTCATTCACTGCTCCGGCAGACTGCTACTGGAAGATAATTCCTCAGAATAACATAGACAGTGGCGATCTCGAACATACTGGTGAAGACGGTGTCGTAGGTGTGGCTGAAAATGGTGATGTCTCTATGGAAGGCTCACTTGTCACAGGCGACGGTGTTGGCGCAGGCCGCATCCTGAATGCCGGAATGTATCGTATGACCATTAACATGATGGAGTACACCTATAAGATTGAGGAAGTGGCTGCAACATACTATTTGGTCGGCGATTTCGGCGGTGCTGCTTCTTGGGACATAAGTAACTTTAATTATGCATTATATCCTCAGACTACAACCACTCAGAGCTATACTACTAAGTGGACAGGTTCAGGCAGCTTCAAGTTCTTCACCGAGGCTAACAACTGGGATAGTGCATACGGAGCTGAATTAGGCACGACTGCCGGAGCTGCATCTGGAAAGTTGGCTTCTAATGCAAACAACGGTGCTGACAATATTTCTGTACCTGAAGTCGGTGCATATTATACTTTCACTGTCGATATGTCGGCAATGACTTATACATGGACGAAATGTGATGAGTCAACAGTCGTAGATTACAACAAGATAGGTCTTATCGGAGTAAACGGCGACTGGAATGACAATAGCGATGTATTCCTGACACAGGTAACTTCTCACAACTGGTATGTTGAGGTTGACGTAACTTCAGATTGCGAAGTCAAGTTCCGTGTTGACGGTAACTGGAATGTAATGGATTGGGGTGCTGACGTTAATATCGCAGACCAGTCTTACGGCACGGGTACTAAGGGTGGTGCTAACGTCAAGTTGCCTGCCGGCAAGTACAAAGTTTACTTCAACGACATAACAGGACAGTTCTTGTTCCTTGCTGAATAATCAGCAACAGAGTTACTGTTTAACAATAAGCCGCTTGCATGGATGAGCAAAATCGCTATGCAGGCGGTTTTTTCTATTATGGTTATTCATATATTCCGTTATTGTAATCGACAAGATATTGTGTGAATGTTTTTCCTGTTTGTTTCTTGAAAAACCGCATCAGATGGCTGGGGTCTGAGAAGTTAAAATCGTCAGCCAGCTGACTGATGTTATGTTCCGAGAAAAGCAGCTCATTTTTCACAGCTTCCAGTAGTCGTTGTTTTATTAAATGGTTGGCCGAAACTCCGAACTGTGATGTTACGGCATTGTTCAGTGTCACACGGCTTATATGTAACATTTCTGCATATTCTGTAACTCTTTGTTTCTTGTTTATATGTTTTTCCAACAGATGCTTAAATTGAAAAGCGTAGTTGTTTTTTGGAATGTCAGCAGGTAGTCCCCAGACTTTCGCGTACTGTCTGTTGATAATCAGCAGGAGATAGTAAAGCACGGAAACGATAATGTGGTAGCTGTCTGTTGCCGGATGTGTCAGTTCTTGTTTTATTTTTTTAAGGAGATCAATATATTCATCTGATTCCTCTTTTTCTGCTGATAAATATGGAGGAGTGTCCGTCTGATAATAATAGTGGAGGCGGTATACAAAAAGTTTGTCTGCAATAAATGTACGTATAAAGTCTTCACGAAATATGAGAAATGAGTATTTCAACTCTTTTTCATCTACATGCCATTCTTGCTTTTGGTGTGGAGACAGGAGCAGCACCATTCTGTCGTGCAGGTCAATTCTTCTAAAATTAAGAATAAGATAACCGTTTGCCTTGTTGAAAAAGAAAAATTCAAAAAAGTCAGTCTTGAATACTTTGTATTCTGTGAGCACACCACAGATGTCTTTATCTGTGCCGGTGTTGATGTAAAAATCAACATTACATTCAGTCTTGCTGAACGGAACACTGACGAGTCTTTCAGGGTTAGTAGTTTCTTTCATATTGTGTGTTTTTTGCAAAGATAATACATTCATTTATCAAAATGGCATATTTCCCGGTTATTTGGGCATAGTGCTTTCTGTAGATTTTATCGAACTTTGCAGGCGTAAAACTTATAAAGAAAAATGTTTATGGAAGAGAGAACTGTTATAAGATTGGTGCGTAATGCGACATTGAGGATTCATTATTCAGGCATGAACATACTCGTTGACCCAATGCTGGCAGAGAAGGGAACATTGCAGTCTGCACTTGGTGTTTATAATACTCCTCGGGTACATCTGACTATGCCAGTCAATGAGATAGTTGAAGATTTGGATATGGTACTGCTTACGCATAATCACATAGATCATTATGACCCGACTGTAAAATATCTTTTACCGAAAGACATTCCGTTTTATACGCAACCCCAAGATAAGGATGCAATCATGCTTGACGGTTTTACAGAGGTTGTGGCTATTGATAAAAGTAAAGTCATAGACGGTATTACTATTTACCGTACTTCGGGAACTCATGGCTACGGATTATTAGGACGTGCCATGGGACCAGTCTCCGGTTATGTCCTGACTTCAGAAAACAGTCCTACTGTCTATATTATGGGCGACTGCAAGTGGGACAACAACACACGGGATGTGGTTCAGAAATATTGTCCTGACTATATTGTGGTTAATTGTGGAGGTGCGGTTTTCCCCGAACTCTCAAGAACAGACGGCTCGGCTATTCCTGACGAGCAGGAGGTCATGGCTATGCTTGACGAACTTCCTGAGAATGTCAGGTTGATAGCAGTCCACATGGATGCGACAGACCACGGCCAGACCACCCGCGCTATACTGCGTAATGAAGCTCAGCATCATAAGGCGGATATGAGCCGTCTGCTTATTCCTGACGACGGAGAATCATTGGATTTGTAAACTTACAGTAGCAAATCGTTGGTATAAAATATTAGAAGTCAGTATCAGTCTGGGATAAATTAAAAGTGAATGATGGATAATGAAATTATAAACGAGATTGACGTGCGCTGTATTATGACAAAGTCATCGCTGCCTGTCGGAGGCTATTCAGTCAATCCTTATGTGGGATGTCCGCATGCTTGTAAATATTGTTATGCTTCATTTATGAAGCGTTTTACCGGTCATGTTGAGCCATGGGGAACCTTTCTCGACATAAAAAACTGGAAACCTATTGCATGTCCACAGAAATATGACGGACAGCGAATAGTTATAGGCTCGGTTACTGACGGCTATAATCCGTATGAAGAGAAGTTCTGCCGTACACGCAGATTGCTTGAGGAATTGCAGGGAAGTAAGGCTGAAATAATGATTTGCACGAAGTCTGACCTTGTCTTGCGTGACATGGACCTGTTAAAGACTTTTCCTAAGGTAACCGTATCGTGGTCGGTAAATACGCTTGACGAGCGGTTTCGTTCTGATATGGATAATGCTGTGAGTATAAAACGCAGATTGGATGCAATGAAGAAGTTTTATGATGCAGGTATCAGAACAGTCTGCTTTGTTTCACCCATTTTCCCTGGAATAACTGACATTAAGGCAATTATTGACGAAGTTAAGGACTATGCGGATCTGGTATGGCTTGAGAATCTTAATCTTAGAGGGCAGTTCAAGAAAGTGATAATGGATTATATCCGTGAAAAATACGCTTCTCTTTTTCCTTTATATGATGAAATATATAATAAGAAACGTCTTGATTATTGGAAAGCTTTGGAGGCTGACATAGCCCTTTATACCAAGACCAACAGTCTGCCATATAGGATAAACGACCTGCCATACGGACGTTCGGAAAAAGGAAAGCCCGTCGTTATAAATTATTTTTATCACGAGAAAATAAAGCTTTCCGGCAGAAGAGGTTGAGAGGTGTTTTGCGGTTGCTTTACAAAAGACGGCCTTTTGTGTTCCGAAAGAGCGTCTTTTGCACGCTGAAAGGGCATCTTTGGTAGCACAAAAGATGCTCTTTCGCAAATGCGCTGATTATCAATTACGTTTCATTTTGAAATGCCGGTCTTTACGACAGACAATCACAAGTTAATAAAAGAGAATTTTTCATGCTGCCGGGTACGATTTTTTTTAGTATCTTTGTCGGCGTGTAAGTCATTTGCACAGCATAGAAGTGACCGTAAAAACAATTAATTAATATGTTACGTAAATTATTTGTTTCACTTATAGTCGTCATCATGTCGGTAAGATGTGTGGCCCAGTACGAGCCATACCACGGCGACGGTATTGACGATTACCTGCGTCTGGTACCGGCAGTATCGGTATTCGCCTTGAAGGCCGCCGGCGTCGAAAGCCAGAGTTCGTGGAAGAGGCTTGTTGTAAATTCAGCCGCGTCGTTCGCTATCGACGTGGCCGTAACATACGGCCTTAAGTATTCGATAAAGTCGACCCGCCCCGACGGCACCGACCGCCACTCGTTCCCGTCAGGGCACGCTTCGGTGGCCTTTTGCGGTGCGGCCATATTGGACAAGGAGTTCCGCAAGGTAAGCCCGTGGATAAGCGTCGCCGGATATGCCGTAGCCACGGCGACCGCCGTTGACCGCGTGGCACGCAACCGCCACCACTGGGGCGACGTGGCGGCAGGTGCCGCCATAGGCGTGCTGTCGGTGCAGGCCGGATACTGGATAGCCGACAAGATAACCGGATGGAACAAGAACGTAGACGTGGCCGTAAGCCCGATGGGCATAAGCATGGTATGGCGGCCGTGAACTTTTATGGCGTGTTTTAGGGGCTGCCGCTGCGGCCGGGGAAGCGTCCCCGCATGGCTGTAATACTGCTGCAGCCCTTATTTATACGCATGCGTGTAAACGTTTGCACGTACAAAAATATTTTTCAATATTGAAATGCTTTATTCCTATTTCATTTATTACTATCTTTGAACCGTAATTATAAGACCTGTTAACTATGAATATACTTTTGAGCGTTATTTATGGAACAAGCTTTGGCGAGGAGCTTGTCTTAAATCTAATAACGGGAGTTAAAGACGGCATCAAGCTGTCGACCCCATACAGAATGAGGACCGTAAACGGCCGTGAATGGACATGCAACCTGAAGGTAGACTTGCGCAAGGGCACATACGTTGATTATTATTACAGCGTGGTGCGCGGCGAGGACAACGTGGTGAGGAGCGAATGGCGCAACGAGCCCCACCGGCTCGAGCTTAACACCCTGCGCGGCGACACCATTACCGTGTACGACCATTGGATAGACCTGCCCGACGATTCCTACCTTTATAGTTCAGCCTTCACTGACTGTATACGCCGCCGCAAGATATTGCCCGTGGCGCTAAGCGATTATCCCGTCACCGTGCGCCTCAAGGTGCGCGCCCCGCAACTCTCCGACAAGCAGAGGCTTGCCGTTACCGGCAACGAGGATGTTCTCGGAGGATGGGACGTGTTCAAGGCCATCCCCATGGTAGAGCATAATTACAATGAATGGATTGTCGACATAGACGTTACCAAGCTGAAAAGCAACATCATATACTTCAAGTTTCTGGCGGTCGACGTACACGACCGTGCCGACGTGCTGTGGGAAGACTGCATGAACCGCCGTGTGGAACTGCCCGACATGAAGGAGGGCGACGTCATTGTGTACGAACTTGACGAAGCCTTTTTCCCCATATACGACTTAAGGTGCGCCGGCACGCAGGTACCCCTGTTCTCGCTGCGTTCAAGGAGCAGCTTCGGCGTGGGCGACTTCGGCGACCTGAAGAAGATGATCGACTGGGTTGCCCTGACACAGCAGCGCGTGCTGCAGCTGCTGCCCGTCAACGACACCACCACCACGCACACCTGGACCGACTCTTATCCGTACAGCAGCATAAGCATCTTCGCGCTGCATCCGCAGTACGCTGACCTTAACGCCCTGCCCGCAATCAGTGACGAGAAAGAGCGCGAAAGGTTTGAAGCCCTGCGCCAGGAGCTCAACGCCCTGCCGCAGGTCGACTACGAACGCGTCAACAACGCCAAGACCGAATACCTCAACATACTGTACCGCCAGGAAGGCGGCAAGGTGCTGGCGTCTGCCGGCTTCAAGAAGTTCTTCGACGAGGCAAAGTCGTGGCTCGTGCCTTACGCCCAGTATTGCTATCTGCGCGAGAAGTATGGTACGGCCCAATTCTCGAAGTGGCCCGACCACCACAACTTCGACGAGGCAGAGCGTGCAGCCCTTTCAGACCAGCGCAATGCGGCATTCAAGCAGGTCGCCTTCTATTATTACGTGCAGTACGTGCTCGACATGCAGATGTCAGACGCCCACCGGTACGCCCGGCTGAAAGGCGTCGTGCTCAAAGGCGACAT
>UMEP01034051.1_pt1 | contig 11231 bp, 7 predicted proteins | sample 1964771 | NCBI WGS metagenome assembly UMEP01 (sample SAMEA4836022, study PRJEB28245) | human gut metagenome | biome: gut microbiome; material: fecal sample | place: Denmark | collected 2008 | reverse complement strand
CCTAACAAATGTAACAACGTAGATTTTCCGCTTCCACTAGCTCCAACAATCGCAACAAATTCTCCTTTATCTATCGAAAACGAAATGTGGTCAACTGCATTAACCTGATTTTCACCTTTTCCATAAGTCTTAACTAAATCTTCAACTCTTAAAATTTCCATTATATTTTCCTTTCTTTTCAAATTTTCTTTTACTGAAATTATAATACAATATCAAAGTGACAAATAAATGACATTTTAAATTTTTATTTTTCTCATTAACACAAATCCTTTTTTCATATATATTGTCGTTTCTTGACATGCGATTTTTCTTGAATTTGTAGTGTTTTCAGACTATAATACTCTTATTATAGTCATGAATATTTTTTCTATTATTTTATTTCTTAACATTTAACTCCCTTAACATTTTATAATTTGATAGTTTATTCTTTGCACTATAAAATTCAATTTGAAAGGTGGGACAATTATTGAAAAAGAATAATTCACCAGTTCAAACAGAAGAAAAGAGACTCTTAAAACCAAAGAATGACGTTGTTTTTCAAAGTATATTTAATCAAAACAATGCAAAAATCACCAAAGCCTTTGTTGAAGCTTTACTCGACGAGAAAATCACAAAAATGACTATTAATAATGATCAAATCTTAGTACGTGATAATCCTGAGGACAAGCTTGGCATTTTAGATTTAGAACTAGACATCAATAATAATGAAAAAGTTGATGTTGAAATTCAACTCATCGAAAGAACAAATTTTGCTGAACGTTTACTCTTCTATTTTTCAAGGTTGTATGCTTCTGAAATTAAGCGTGGTGACGACTACACAGAAGCAAAAAAAGTAATATTAATTGCAATAATTGATTATCCATTGGAACTCACTCAAACAATTTCAGAAATGGAAACTGTATGGAAACTTTGCGAAAAAAATCACCCAGATTTAGTATTGACAGACTCAATTGAAATTTGTATACTAGAACTAGATAAGGTTAAAAATACATACTATAAGAATAAGCTTGATAAAAAAGCACAGTGGATGTTATTTTTAGATGACCCTAATTCTAGGGAGGTTAAAGAAATTATGAAAAAAAATAATGATATTAAAGATGCAGTTATTGAAGTTCATGAAAGAAGTAAAGATGAACAACTTAGAAGACTTGCAGAGTTAAAAGAAAAAGCTATTATGGACGAGAAAGCTATTTACAAGGCTGGTAAGCTTCGTGGAGAAAAAGAAGGCATTTCTCAAGGAGAACTTAAAAAATCTATTGAAATAATAAAAAATTTATATTCTATGAATCTTCCAATCTCTCAAATTGCACAAGCAGTTGATATGTCAGAGACAGAAGTAAAAAAGATTATTGATGAAAACCAGTAAAAAATCCCACACAATTTGTGTGGGATTTTTCGTATATTGTACCCTATTCTAACTCAAATGCTCCTGTATATAATTGATAATATTGTCCTTTTTCTGCAATTAGTGTTTCGTGGTCTCCTCTTTCTATAATTTTTCCATGAGCCATTACCATTATTGCTTTTGAGTTTCTTACTGTTGAAAGTCTGTGTGCTATTACAAAAACCGTTCTTCCTTCCATTAGTTTATCCATTCCATCTTGTACTATTTTTTCTGTTCTTGTGTCTATTGATGATGTTGCCTCGTCTAGTATCATTACTGGTGGATCGCTTAATGCGGCTCTTGCTATTGATAATAGCTGTCTTTGCCCTTGTGATAGATTTCCACCGTTTGCTGTAAGCATTGTGTCATATCCTTTTGGAAGCATTTCTATAAAGTCATGTGCATTTGCAATTTTAGCAGCTTTTATCATTTCTTCATCTGATGCTCCCTCACATACATACTTTAAATTTTCTCTTATTGTTCCGGTAAATAGGTTTGTATCTTGCAAAACCATTCCAAGTGAACGTCTTAAATCTGACTTTTTTATGTCTTTTACATCGATTCCGTCGTAGGTAACTCTTCCCTTTTGAACATCATAGAAACGATTTATTAAATTTGTTATTGTCGTTTTTCCGGCTCCTGTTGCTCCAACAAAAGCTATTTTTTGACCTGGTTTTGCATACAAGCTTATGTCGTGCAATATTTCTTCTTTATCATAAGAAAAACTTACATTTTCTAATATTACATAGCCTTTTAATTCAACATATTGATATGTTCCATCATCGTTTGGAACTTTCCATGCCCATTTGTTGGTTCTTTCTTTTGACTCGGTAATGTTTCCTTTTTCGTCTATGTTTGCATTTACGAGTGTTACTTTTCCGTCGTCTACCTCTGGCTCTTGGTCCATTAGCTCGAATATTCTTTCTGCTCCGGCTAGAGCCATTATAACAGAATTTAATTGTTGTGAAATTTGCATTATTGGCTGGTTGAAGCTCTTAGATAATTGTAAGAATGACGCTAGTGCTCCAACTGTTAAACTTACCTTGCCATTTATTGCTAATGCACCACCTATTATTGCAACTAACGCATATTCGATGTTTCCTAGATTGTTAAGTGCAGGCATTAGTATGTTTGCATATCTGTTTGCCTTCGTCATATTATCACATAATTCGTCATTTATCTTGTCGAATCCTTCTTTTGCCTTCTCTTCATGAGTAAATACTTTTATTACCTTTTGGCCATTTATCATTTCTTCAATGTAACCATTTACTTTTCCTATTGATTTTTGTTGTTCTACGAAATATTTACCACTTTTTTCTGCAATATTCTTAGATACTACTAACATTATAGCCACAAATGCTACTACAAATATTGTTAATTGCCAGCTCACATATAACATAGAACAGAATACTGCGATTATCGAAACACTCGATGATATAAGCTGTGGCATACTTCTCGAAATCATTTCATTTAAAGTATCTGCATCATTCGTATAATGGCTCATGATATCTCCATGAGTGTTCGTGTCGAAATATTTTATTGGGAAAGTCTGCATTTTAGAGAACATTTCGTCCCTTATGTTTTTCTCGGTACCTTGTGCAATTACTGTCATCGTTCTATTATAAATATATGTTGATACAATTCCAACTAAATAGATTGCAATAAGTGTACAGATTGCTTTTAGCAATGGCGTGAACACTGGATTTTCTACTGATAGCAACGGTGTTATGTAATTGTCTATCAATTTTTGTAAGAAAAGAGCTCCTGAAACACTTGCCACAGCACTTAGTATTATGCAAATAACAACTATTGCAAATTGCTTCTTATATTCTCTTGTTATATATCCAAATAATCTTTTCAATGTTTGCATACTGATATTTTGTTTTTTCATTCTACTATTCTCCTTCCTACTCTGGTATTTCTTCCGTCATTTTAGTTTGAGATTCATAAACCTCTCGATAAATCTTATTACTCTTTAGTAACTCCTCATGAGTTCCAATAGCGTCTATTTTTCCATTGTCCATAACTACAATTTTATCTGCGTCTTGTACAGATGAAATTCTTTGTGCAATTATTATTTTTGTCGTATTGGGAATTTCTTCTCTAAATGCCTTTCTAATTAAACTGTCTGTTTTTGTGTCTACTGCACTAGTTGAGTCATCTAAAATTAAAATTTTAGGTTTCTTTAACAGTGCTCTTGCAATACATAGTCTTTGTTTTTGTCCGCCAGATACGTTGGTACCCCCTTGTTCTATGTATGTATCATATTTTTTATCAAACCCTTGTATAAATTCATCTGCTTGTGCTAGTTTGCACACTCTTTCCACCTCTTCGTCTGGCGCATTCTCGTCTCCCCAGCGAATATTTTCTTTTATTGTTCCAGAGAATAATACATTTTTTTGAAGCACATTTGCAACTTGATCTCTTAATGCTTTCAAGTCATAGTCTTTTACATTTACTCCACCGACCAATACTTTTCCTTCTGAAACATCGTATAATCTTGGAATTAGATTAATTAGGCTAGATTTTCCATCTCCGGTTCCACCAATTATTCCAACTGTTTCCCCTGATTTTATTTTTAGATTTATATTCTTTAATACCTCTTTATTCTTTTTGCCAACATAGCTAAATCCAACATTTTTGAACTCTATGTCTCCATTTTTCACTTCTTCTATTGGATTTTTCTTGTTCTTTAAATCTGGTTTTTCATCTAATATTTCAACTATTCTTTGTGCAGAAGCCTTAGACATTGTGCACATTACAAGAATCATTGTTAACATCATCAAACTTGATAAGATTTGAATTGAATATGTTAATAAGCTTGTAAGTTCACCTGTTGTAAGTGCTGTCATGTGTGAGTTTACTATTATTTTTGCACCAAACCATGAAATTAGAATTAATGCAGAATATATTGCAAATTGCATAACAGGACTATTTAAAGCCATTATTTTCTCCGCTTTTGTGAAATCTTTATAAATTTCATTAGAAGTCTTTTCGAACTTTTCTTTCTCTTTTTCTTCTAGTACATAAGATTTTACAACTCTTATCGAGCTAACATTTTCTTCTACTATCTCGTTTAAGTTATCGTATTTCTTAAACACTCTATCAAAAATCGGATAAACCTTTGTACTGATTAGCCCCAAAACTCCACCAACAATCGGTATCAAAATTAAAAATATTAGAGACAATTCCTTGTTTATTCCAAATGCCATTATTAGTGAAAAGACTAACATTAGCGGAGTTCTTACTGCTATTCTTATAATCATTTGAAATGCCATTTGCACATAAGTTACATCTGTTGTCAATCTTGTAATAATGCTGGCTGTGCTGAACTTATCTATGTTTGAAAAAGAAAAGTCTTGTACCTTGTAATACAAATCCTTTCTTAGGTTTTTAGCAAATCCAGCAGAAGCCTTAGCAGCAACCGAACCAGACAGCACACCGAATATTAATGATAACATTGCAGCTCCGACCAGCTCTAATCCTATTTTTAAAACTTCGTTCATGTTGCCATCGTACATTCCTTTATCAATTAAGTTTGCCATAAGAAGTGGAATTATAACTTCCATAACAACTTCCAATGATACAAAAATCGGTGTTAAAATTGATTCTTTTTTATATTCTCTAATCGATTTTGCAAGTTTTTTTATCATGATTCTATTCCTTTCTTCAAATTTTTTTGCCTATCAAAGCCATACCTTTTGTGGCGAACTGCTATTTTCCCATAATAACATCAACTGTTTTTTTATATTCTTTATAATTTAACAAATCTTTTATCTTAAATGTATATGTTCCATCTTTTGTAGCAGTATAATTACTCGATACTTCTCCATCAGGGTTTATTATTTCATATAAGTTATATACTCCATCTTTCTTTCCAAAACAATAATCCAAGTTACCTCTTAGCCATGTATCCAAGCCTCCATGACTTTCTACATAATTCCAGAATGCATCTTCGGAATTTTCAGAAATGTCACCTTTTTCATACTCATATTTTATTGCTTCTTCGAATGTAGCTAAATTAGTTTTGTGCCCCTTGTTTATAGCCAAATGTTCGGTAACAGATATAACATGCTTTTTGTCGTAGTCTGTCATTCTCGCAATTTGCTCATCACTTATACTAATTAGTCCTTCTACAGACGAGACGTTTAGAATAACCTCTGATTCACTCTTTTCTTGTGTAATTTCTATTTTTACTTCCTCATTTTTTTCATCATTCGTTTTACTTTTATCTGTATTGTTCATTTTTATCAGACCTACAATAAAAAAAATAGAAATTATCGCCACTATAGCAATAATAGCAATCATTTTAAATCTGTTATTTTTCATGTATATTTTCCTCCATTTAATATTTAAAGTATAACCTTAGTTTCATATAGCAAAATTTTTTCGCCCAAAAAGGGGCGTCCCCAATGGGCGAAAATTTTCTATTCTGCATTCTTTAAGCGTAAGTACCCAAGTTCTACCCATCTATTATATGCAAGATTTAGGTTGAATAACAACTTTGGTTTTGCACCAGCTCTGTTTTTATCAACTACACATGCATAGTATCTTTCATCCGGGTCCTCATAATCTTTTAAGTCAAAGAATTTATCATCTACTTCGTTTAATGAATATTCATAATTTTTATAATTTTCTTTATGTATTTGTTTGAATAAGCAAAGTGTGTCTAATACTTCTTTTACAGTTCTACTAACTGCTAAATCATTTATATTTAAGTTAATAGGATCTGTTGCCGTTTCTGCAAGTTGCAATGTAGAGCCTATAAACATGTTAAAGTTTTGAGCCAAGTTTGATAAAATTGTTGCTGTTTTCTTAAGCTCTTCTCCGTTACCAATGTTCTCAATGTCCGTCTTTAAAGTGTCGTAAAATACATATTCAACATGTTCTTTATAATAGTAATTCATTATTACCTTCTTTAATTCGTCATTTGTATGATCAGTTATGTTTATAAAGTATATTGAATTTTCTACTTGTTTATTAAACCAATTTGTAACTTTTATTGTTTGTGTAAATTCTGTTGATATTTGTGAGAGTCTTCTTGCAAATTCAGCCTGCGATTCATTTTCCTCTTTTACAACAAATCCATTTTCGTCAACTTTTACTGTTTTTGGATCATCTGGTCTAAATTTAAACTCCAATAATTCTCCTTCTGTTTTATGCAAATGTTGCCCATGTAGTTCTTGAATTTCTGGATTATTTAATATAGTAGTAATTAAGCATAGTTTCATTTTTTCTTCAGACATTTCGTTAGAAATCAATAGCACTTTTTTCTTATGCATCAATGCAATATACGCAGCTAAATTTATTGTAAATCTACTCTTACCAGAGTTTGAAGGCATTGCAAAAGCCATTGTTTCGCCCTGTCTTATTCCTTTGAATACACTAGACAAAATCTTAAATGGTATTGATAATCCGTTTGTTAAAGTATTGTCGCCTCTTACCAAGAATCCTGTTAAATCATCATTTAGAACAGATCTCTTGAATTTTTCTGTTGCAGTAACTTGTTCAACAGCACCTTCAACTTCTTCAACCGTCATCTTATCATACAATTCATAATTTCTTATGTCCGCAATCTGTTTTTGTACATGCTTTACAGGATTTTCTTTGCAACATCTTCTTAAAGTAAATAATTTTTTTAATTCTGTATAGGCTTTTTCCATATTATATTTAGAATTTTCATAATCAACTTGAATTTGATATTTAAAATTATTTAATTCTTCTGTTGATTTTGCAAAATTAAATCCTTCTTTTGCGATCTCTGGCGCATATTTTTCACCATCTGTAAACAATATAGTCTTATAAACATCTAATAATTGTTCATCCAAAAACAAACAATCCTTATGCAAAAAATAATAAACGGAAATCTGCTTTACATCATTTAAAAGCAATCCAATATATCTTTTTTCAAGCTCTGTATCAGCCAATTCAATTGGATACCCCAAACCTTCTTCTTGCTTTCTTTGTTTTATTTTTCTTTCTTTTTCTTTAACTTCTGCATAATCCTCATACTCAACATTTCCAGACATTTGCAATATTTGCAATTCATCTAAAGCCTCTTGAAATTTGCTCTCGCTTAGAAATTTTCTTATTTTCTCCATTCTATCTCTATTTTCGTCTGTTACCTTAATTCTATCAAGTAAATCATAAATAACTTGAGCATTCTCTTCGTTCATATAGTTCGTCCTTTCTTGTACTTACTTTGTTTAAATAGTATATATAAATTCAATTTGTTTATTTCAGCATAACACAAACAGAAATAATTTGTTTTCTTTAATCCAAAGTGTTGCTCCTGGTCGAAGCTCCTTTAGCCACTCAAAATGCGAGCTATCAGTTGAATTTTGTAAAAACATAAATTATTTCTGTTTTATTTTTTTATTAGTCTATCATCGTTATTTTCTCAATTACTGGTTGATTATTTTTTGCAACAGTTCCATTATCATCTTCAACTGCCGTGTCTGCACAAATTTTATCTACAACATCCATCCCATTTGTAACAGTTCCAAATGCAGCATATTGTCCATCTAAAAATGTACTATCTTTGTGCACAATAAAGAATTGCGAACTTGCACTGTTTGGCATAGAAGATCTTGCCATAGAAATAGTTCCTCTTACATGAGAAATTGAATTTTTTACCCCATTAGAAGCAAACTCACCTTTAATAGTCTTACTGCTTCCTCCTGTTCCATTTCCAAGAGGGTCTCCTCCCTGAATCATAAATCCAGATATAATTCTATGGAAAGTTAACCCATTATAAAATCCTTCATTTACTAAATTTGCAAAGTTTTCAACTGTTATTGGTGCAACATCTGCATCTAATTCTAATGCTATTGTTCCATAGTTTTTCACAACTATTTTAGCATGATGTTTTCCTGTACTATACATATTATTTTCCTCACTTTCATTATTTGTTTCATTATTAGTTTGTGTATTTGCGACTTGATTTTCTGTATTATTTTCTTGTACAGACTCCTTTGTATTGTTCACATCTTTTGTTGTTTCTACATTTGTATTATTCTCTTGTTGTTTTTTGTTTTGAGAATTATTGTTTATAATAGCATAGGCTCCCATAGCAACAATCATCAAAACCACAACAACCGCTATAATAATATACGACTTTTTCATATAAATTCCTCCTTAATTTTTTATATACACACATACATTAAAAGTTTATCACAAACTTTTAATCGTTTCAATGATAATTTTCATATTTTCGTACATTTTGGGGACGGAGAAAAAATTGTACGTTTATATTAAAATATTCTGTTCTTTCCTCTATCTTCCATATTCTGCTATTACCTACAATATATTATTTCGTTAAATTTCTATTTCATTGTCATCATCTCTATCAACATTTTTCTCTATAACCGTCTCTTTACTTTCAGTCACTTCGTCTTTTGTTTGCTCTCCTTGCGGTGTAAATTTCTTTAGGAAGTTTTCTTTTTCTTTTCTTCTTTTAATAGTTTGATAATGTTTCCCTGGCTCTTTGTTTTTATAATTTAATATATCTCGAAAGCTTTTAACATTTTCACTAAGGAATTCCAATCCATAAGAAAAATCCATTAATCCTTTACTACTTCTTAATCTTAAATATTCTGGATTCAAGTTTGTTTTTGTGCTAAATGGCATTTTTTTAGTAAGCCTTGCCCTATCAAGAGCATCTGCATCTCTTACAACATTTAACAATAATTTTGCCATTGATTGTTCTTCTTCAGGAACTTGATATTTTTTTAGTAGTTTTTCAGTTTTGTCTTCTTTTGTTCCACAGCCTTCAATAAGCATAGTAACAATTTTTTTATCAGTTTCACTAAGTAATTTACCATCTAGTTCTCTCATCTCTATTTTTTTCGCATCATTAGCTCTTTGTCTTGCACTTGTTATCAATCCAGCATTTCGACCGATGTCTTTATAAAATGCTGCATATGCTAGTATGTCCCTTTTTCGGTCTGCATCATCGCCAGCAAAAATTCCTTCTTTTTCTGCAATGATATTTGCAAGTAGAGTGGTCCTTTTCGCATGCATTAACATCTTTCTTCCGTGAATTGCATTATTATCAAGCTGTTCAAATTTGTCTCTTAAATATTTACCATTTTCACTATTTGCAAAATCCTGTAATGTTTCCTCTAAATTACTTTGTACTATGCCTTCATAGCCAAATTTCGTAACAGCTAAAGCAAATTTTGGGTCATCATACGGATTCTTCCTTTCTAAATATGCCCTTCCTCTTGATAATCTTTCAATCTTTGCATCAGCATTTTCGTCAATTTTCTTGGTATATAACAAATCTCTTATGCTATTTTTCCATTCTGATAATATGCTTCCAAGATTTTTTTTAGTTGACCTTATAATTTCCTTGCCTTCCATGTTACCAACTCTGCCTAAAAAAGCAACTTCAGACATTGACGAGTGCACAATATCCTCTTTTGTGCTCATTCCATACTCTTTTTGAATTTCTTTTACATAATCCAAATAATCTTGTTGAGGTCTATATTCATCCGGACTTTTATTAACCTCGTCAAGAGTCCTTTTTCGCATTTCAAAGCCAACAGGCCTTCCATTATTTCCAAGCAAAGGAACTCCATTTTCATCCCTTTTCAAATCCATAACTAATTGAACTGCCCTTGTTCTATCTTGCGGTAAAACACAGTATCCCTCATACAAGATTGCCTCATCGCTTACTTTTCTCGATTTATAATTTTTATTTAATTCATCTTCATGTATACAAATTTCGACAGCATTTATTATTTTATCTGGTTGGGTGTATAAATTCACATTCAAATTCTTCATAAAATTGTCAGTATTAGGAATTCCACCAAACAAGCAAACTGATGCATGTCCATACGAATTTAAAGTTTTCAACGCTCCGGTTGCAGGCCTTAAATAGCCAGATTTAATAATATTATCAGCCACTTCTTTTGAAGATACACAGTGATACAAATGATTTTCAGCAATGAATTTCTTATCTTCACTATTTAAATCAAACCTTGCGAATTTAAGTGCAGTTGTAATTATTGACACCGGCAATAAAACAATCATATCATTTATCTTCATTTATAGTTTTTCTCCTTTTTCATATGCCAAACATTATAAATTTTCAGGCCTTCCAAAAGTCAGAAATTAAAGGTTTCCGGCCTTTCAACAAACCAAATATCAAAAATTTTTAGCCCTTTTCATTAGTATTTTAGTACAAATATAAAATAACATTCTTTTCAAATAGTGTCAAGGACATTTCGGGGACGGAGAAAAAAATGTACAAATACATTTTTATAGATGTTTTTAATAAATTGTAATCTAATAAACTATTATAATCTTACACAAAAATTAAAAGTAGGCTAATGAAGTGAATCCAAATTATTAGACAAAAAAGTTTAATAATTGAATTGCATTACATAAATCCTACTTTTAATTAATATTTTAGCTGTATATTGTTGCTTTTCACATTTTATAAAATTCGAATATCGGACTATTTCTTGGTTACAGTTGATGTGCCACATCCACTAAACATACCTGAAGTGTCGGCTTTTGATACATTCCAATTCTCGCCTACATATATATTAGCCAGTTTTGCACAATCACAGAACATACCATACATATCTGTTGCATTACTCGTATCAAAGCTACTTATATCCAATTCTGTTAAATTACTACATCTAATAAACATATAAACTGTATTTGTTACATTACTCGTATCAAAATTACTAACATCTAGTTCTGTCAAACTATTACAACCTTGAAACATACCTTCCATATTTGTTACATTTCTTGTATTAAATTTACTTAAATCTAATTTTTTTAAGTTACTAATTTCAGCAAACATACAAAACATATTTCTAACATTACTCGTATC
>UMEP01075255.1_pt1 | contig 11237 bp, 7 predicted proteins | sample 1964771 | NCBI WGS metagenome assembly UMEP01 (sample SAMEA4836022, study PRJEB28245) | human gut metagenome | biome: gut microbiome; material: fecal sample | place: Denmark | collected 2008 | reverse complement strand
AAGGGCCGGCGGACGGCCATCCACCAACTCCATTCGGACGTGGGCGGAATGGTCCGGACGCCGGCCCTTCCCGTTGCCCATCCCCGTCGATATTCGTGGAACGGATCGTGGCAAAGGTATGGACGTTATGGATTGGGATTGGATCATCGAGGGCGAACGTGCTTCGGAGGGACGTCGCATGCGGCGCCTGCGCCGCATACGCGCACGGCATGCGAGACGCGTGTTCCGCGCGCTCATCGCCGTCACGGTCGTGTTCTGCCTGGCGGGCGTGGGCACGTTCGCTTGGCTTGGCGTGGAACAGGCCGGAGCGGCCCGCAGGGCGGCCGAATCGTCCGCCCTGGCCGCGAAGGACGACCATTCCGCCGAGAAGTACGCGCGCATGGTCGCCAAGGCCCGCGAGTACAACCGGAGGCTCGCCGCCACGCCGCATGTCATCGGAGAGACGTCCGGCAAGGACGGGACCATCGATGGTGATTTCGGTTTCAAATCGGACACGGAATACCAGAACCTGTTGGATTTCGGCGACGGGATCATGGCGACCATCGAGATCCCGTCCATCGGCGTGGACCTGCCCGTCCGCCACGGGGCCGACGCGTACGCGTTGGAGAACGGTGCGGGACACCTTCACGGCACCAGCCTGCCCGTCGGCGGGCAAAGCACCCACAGTGTGATCACCGGACATACGGGAGTGGCCGACAAGGCCCTGTTCACCCGGCTCACCGAATTGAGGAAGGGTGACGTGTTCTACGTGAGGGTCGCAGCCCAGACCCTCGCCTACAAGGTCGAACGCATCCGCAAGGTCGATCCGGACGATCTGCGCGACGTGCGCATCCAGCCGGGACGCGACCTGGTGACGCTGGTCACCTGCACTCCGATCTTCCTGAACACGTATCGGCTGCTCGTCACGGGCGAACGCGTGAGCATGCCGGACGACGCGCCCTATCCCGAGGACGCGCCCAGGACCACCGGCCGTGACGCGCGCCCGCTGCTCGTGTCCGGTGTGGCATTGCTCGCGGGCATGCCCGTGGCGATGGTCGAGTCCAGGCCACGCGTCCGTCCGTACGGACGTCACGGCATGAAACGGTAGACGCCCACCCGCCGGCACCGCCTCATGCGGGGGTAGACTGGTGGGTATGCGCGCCATATGCCTCCGAGACCGCGACACGCCGATGGCGCCGATATCGGATTGGGGGCACGTGGAATGGTTGTCGGAAACGTCGCAGGGATGTTTCCATTGGAGCCACGACCCCGATACGGGGCATGGCATTGGAGGGAATTATGAACAAGAAGGCTTTCGCAACGGCCGTCGCATCCGTGGCCGTCGCGGGCACCATCGCCGCGCCGGCAATGGCCGACGAGACCGCGACCACCCCGGTCGAACAGGCCCAGCAGGCCGTCGAGCAGGCCCAGCAGGCCGTCGACCAGGCCGCGGCCCAGCCGACCACGCAGCCCCAGCAGGACCAGGTCGCCGCGGCCCAGCAGGCCGTCACGGACGCGAAGACCAGCCTCGACCAGGCCACGGCCGGCACCCAGCAGGCCCAGCAGCAGGTCCAGCAGGCCCAGACCGGCGTGCAGCAGGCCCAGCAGAACGTGCAGCAGGCCCAGCAGCAGGTCGAGACCACCATCAACAACGATCCGAACGTGGCCGCCGCCCAGACGGGCGTCAACCAGGCCCAGACCAACCTCGACAAGGCCCACGACAGCCTCGCCGCCGCGAAGGACAAGGCCGACCAGAGCGCGAAGAACGCCGAGACCATCAAGAAGGCCATGAACGACAGCCAGTCCATCCGTGACGACGCCGCGAAGGCCAAGGAACAGGCCGAACAGGCCGTGAAGGACGCGCAGCGGAAGGTCGACTCGACCGACAAGACCAAGCTCGACCAGACCACCGCCGCGAAGCAGGACGCGCTCGGCAAAGCCCAGACGAAGGCCGACCAGGCATCCGACGCCGCGCAGCAGGCCCAGCAGAAGGCCGACCAGGCGAAGAGCCTGCTCGACGAGGCCACCCGCATCGCGGGCGACGCGAACGATCCCGCCAAGATCCAGGAGGCGCAGGACAAGGCCAAGCAGGCCGACCAGGCCGTGAAGGACGCTAAGACCGCGCAGGCCCAAGCCACCGTCGCCGAGGCCACCGCGAAATCCGAGGCCGACAAGACCCGCACCCAGGCCGACCAGGCGAAGGCCGCGCTCGACAAGGCGAACGACATGAAGGACGCCGCCCAGGAGAAGGCCGACAAGACCTCCGCCGCCCTGGACAAGGCCACCGACGCGAAGAACACGGACGCGAAGGCCGTGAAGGACGCCCAGGCCGCCAACGACAAGGCGCAGGCCGCGCTCGACAAGGCCGACCAGGCCGTGAAGGACGCGCAGGCGCAGGCCGACAGGACCAAGGACGAGTATGCGGCCGCGAAGGACGCATACGACAAGGCGCAGGCCGCCGCGGACGCCGCGAAGCAGGCCGCGGACGAGGCCGCGAAGGCGCAGGCCGAGGGCGCGGCCGGATGGTTCAAGACCAACAAGGCCGAACAGGCGTACAAGTATCTGACCGACGACAGCGTGTCCCAGTACCTGGAATACACGCACATCGGCGCGAAGGACGACGCGACCAGCCTCGACAACCTGCTCAAGGCCCTCGACATGATCGACGAATGCAACAAGCTGCGCGCCGACCATGGTCTGGAACCGTTGAAGGTGTCCGAGACCGCGATGGCGATGGCCATGGTCCAGGCCAACTACGCGGCCAACGGCCATTACAACCACAACTACCAGTACGACAACGTCGGCGAAAACCTCGACTGGGGCTTCTCCGACGACGATCCGTACGACGACTGGTACACGGCCGAGAAGGAGACCTACGACGCGGCCGTGAAGTCCGGCGACTATCCGGACCTCGCCAAGCTGTCCCCGTACGACGTTTTCCTGAAGTACCCGGACCTGTACCAGCAGGTCGGCCACTACCTCAACATCGTCGACCCGGAGTACATCGCCACCGGCATGGCCTACAGCGGCTACGGTGAGACCAACTACGATCACGCGTTCACGCAGGAGTACTTCAACGACTGGAACTCCTACAACGCGAACGACACCACGTTCGATGCCAGCGTGTACCGCGCGAAGGTCGAAGCGTACGTCAACCAGATCAAATCCGCGCAATCCACGTACGAGGACGCGTTGAAGCAGGTCGAGGCCGCCAAGACCGCGCTCGACAAGGCCAACACGGCCCACGCGTCCGCCGTCCTCACGCTCGACAAGGCCACCTCCTACCTGCAGGACACGCAAGACGAATCCGCACGCACCACGCAGCTGCTCGCCGACGCGACCCGCAAGGCCGCAGAAACGCAGACCGCGTACGAGCAGGCGAAATCCGCCGACGAGCAGGCGCAGACCAGCCTCACCACCGCCGAAACCGACCGCCAGACCAAGCAGACCGCGTACGACCAAGCGAAATCCGCCGACGAGCAGGCGCAGACGCGTCTCACCCAAGCCCAGGCCGCGCTCGACAAGGCCAACACGGACGTCAAGCAGGCCGAACAGGACAAGACCGCCGCCGACACGCGTCTCGACGTGCTGACCGACGCGAAGAACGCCCTCGCCAAGGCCCAGACCGCATACGACCAGGCCAAGAGCGAAGCCGACCAGGCCCAGCAGGCCAAGCAGACCGCGCAGGACGAACTCACCCAAGCCCAGACCGCGTACGAGCAGGCCAAGAAGGAAAGCGACAAAGCCGCCCAACAGGTCAAGGACCTCGAAAACGCCAAGACGGACCTCGCGGCCAGGACCCAGGCCCTCGCCGCCGCGCAGGCCGACCTGGACGCGAAGACCCAGGCATACGACGCCGCCAGGAACGAGGCCGACAAGGCCAAGCAGGCCGAAACGGACGCCGAAACCGCGGTCAGGAACGCGCAGCAGGCGTTGACCGCCGCGCAGGCACGCCTCGCCAAGGCCAAGAGCGACGCGAAGGACACGGAAGCCGTCAAGACCGCGCAGGCCAAGGTCAAGGAAGCACAGGACGCGCTCGACCAGGCCAAGACGATCCTCGCCAAGGCGCAGGCCGACCTCAAGCAGGCCCAGACGGTCGAAGCCCAGGCCAAGAGCGACTACGAGACCGCGAAGGCAGCGCTCAAGACGGCCCAGCAGGCCGCCAACCCGAAGCATGACGACAATGCCGGCCAGACCAGTCTGAACGCTGCCCAGCAGGCCACGGTCGAAGCGGCCGCCAAGGCCGACAAGGTCATGGCATCCACCGGCGCGGACACGAACGGCATCATCCTCGCCGTCGTCGCGTTCGCCGGCATGGGCGCCGCCACGCTCGACCTGAAACGCCGCCGCATGGACGTGACCGCACGCCACGGCACGCGCTGACCCAATTCCCCCTCCAACAAACAGGCGGCCGGAACAGGACGACGGAAAACCACATGACGGTTTCCCGACCCTGTTCCGGCCGTTTCTCTCTCAGGACCCAGATCCACCACGGTTCGGTAAAATAAGCCAAAGAAGGAGAAACCATGCCCAACACGCAACTGCGTCAACATATCGACGACATGCCCGGCATCCTCGCCAAACTTGAACGGATTCCGGAAATCACCACCCGACTGGACCTCATCGACACCCTGCGCACCCACGCCCTCTCACTGGAACCGTTGGATGGCGTCGAAACCATGGCATTATCCGATTACGACCGCGACTGGCTCGTGAGATACACCTACAATTCAAACGCCATCGAAGGATCGACCCTGACTCTTCAGGACACATCCCTCGTATTGGAAGGCGAATTCGTGCCCTCGGATTCCCCGGCACGTTTCGTGTTCGCGGCGCGCGGCGTCGCCGACGGCATGGCCTACGTCCGCGAATACGCCTCCGAAAGACGTGAACTCGACCCGGAACTGATCCAAAGGATCCACGAGGTGACCGCATTGGACCTGCAGCCGTTCGCACGCGGCACGTTCCGTCCTTACGGATATCTGGCGAGAATCACCGCGACCCGCGTCAAGACCGCCGACCCGTTGGAGATCCATGACGACCTGCAAGCCCTGATCGACGGGCTGAACGGAAGCGACGCGCACCCGTTGCTCAAGGCCGCGGCGTTCCATACGATGTTCGAAAACATCCATCCATTCATGGACGGCAACGGCAGGACCGGCCGGCAACTGCTCAACCTCATGCTGTTGGAGAACGGATACCGTCCCGTGGCGATCAAGCATGACGCCGGACGTGTTTACGCCCGGGGTCTCGAATCCTGGCAGGTCGACGGTGATCCCGAACCGTTCTGCTCCATCCTGTTCGACTGCGTGGAACAGGAGGAACGCACGTTCATCGACCTTGTCGAACGGCTCCGTCATGATCCGAAAACCACGGACGGCTCCATCGCCATGGATGCTCCGGGCCAGGATGTCCAGCCGCCGGATCCGGCCGATGTTCCGGACGATGCACGGCCGGACGATCCAGGCATCGGCCTGGTCTGACCCTCTTCGCAGGTCTTGACGGCTTCCAGCATGATCAAGCCAACGAGACCGCATCCCGAACATAACCGAACATCCGATACCATCCTACAGACGGCCGGAACAGGACGACGGAAACCCATACAAGGGTTTCCCGAACCTGTTCCGGCCGTTTTTTCCTCCCTTCGCCCTCTCGTATCCCCATATCTTGCGGTCCTTATGCCTCCCGTCCGACGACGTTCGGGAACGGAAAAGGAAGAGCCGTCCCCACACGCCACATGCCCTCACAATCACCCCCGTAACGGTATCGGACGTGGTGCGTGTGGAAAGAACGGCACAGGGAACGAGAATCCCCGATGCAAGGAGGGAACACGATGGGCGTAATCATCATCATCGCCGTCTTCTGGCTCCTCGGCCTGCTGATGGCATGGAGCATGTGCGTCGTCGCGGCACGCGCCGACCGGCGTATGGAAGAAATCCGCCATACCCACACGGACACGGATATCAGCCGGCCCGCCGACACCGGCCACGTGGACTAGCGGGGACGCCTCCCCGGCCGACAAGGACCGTCGCAACCCCCGCTCCCAAAACCCAAGAAAGGATATCCAATGGAGAACACGAACCTGAAACGTCTCGCCGCGATGTGCGCGGCGGCCGCAAGCCTGTCCACACTCGGACTGGCCGGCACGGCCATGGCAGTGGAAACACCCACCACCGCCGACACCGCCACCGCCTCCATCACATTGAACGCAGCCCAGGGCAACACTTTGACCGGCCACACGTTCGACTTCTACCGTCTCGGCTCCTACGGCGACATCACCGCGAACGGCGACACGGACGTGAAATCCCTGACCGTGAGCAAGATCGACGACGCGTCCGACAAGTGGATCGCCGCCGCCAACGGCAAGGCCGGCATCACCGACCTGCAGGGCTTCGACGCGGCCGGCGACCTGGCCCACGTCGGCAAGGACGGCGAGCCGACCGGCACCGTGCAGGGACAGCTGCGCGAGGCCGCCAAACAGCTCGCCGCATCCGCGTCCGCCAGCAAGATCCAAGCCGTGAAGACCGTGCCTGGCACGGGCTCCACCATGACCGTGTCCGACCTGCCGAACGGCCTGTACCTGATCGTCGACTCCGACGGCGTGCCCATGATCGTCGGCACCCCGGTCCAGGGCACCAAGACCCTGAACAGCGTGACCCTCGGCACCCTGACCGTGAAGTCCAAGACCACCACGATCGACAAGAAGGTGTCCCGCGACCGTCTGAACAAGGGCACGTTCATCGACTCGAAGGCCGGCGACACGGAGGATTCCGCCTCGTTCACCGTGGGCGAGACCGTGGACTTCAAATACGTGCTCACCCTGCCGAACATGCAGGCCGCCACCCAGACCGTCGTCAAGGACACCATGAACGGCCTGACACTCGCAGGCGACCCCGCGTTCTCCATCGACGGCAAGACCGTAACCCCGACCGTCGCCAAGGGCGAGAACGGCGACGGGTTCACCGCCACGTTCGACCAGGCGTTCATCAAGGCCAACAGCGCCAAGCAGGTGACCGTCACCTACAAGGCTACCGTGACCAACGCGAAGCGCGCCGCCCAGGCGTCCAACACCGCGGCCATCTCGACCACGTTCTACGACGGCACGGCCGCCTCCAAGACCACCGTCGACTCGAACGACACCGCCACTGTGAGCGCCTACGACGTGAACATCAAGAAGACCGACTGGGACGGCAGGCAGGCGTTGCAGGGCGCCGGCTTCAAGATCTGGAACAAGGACATCGGCAAGTGGATGAAGCAGGATCCCAAGACCGGCTCCTGGACCTACGTCGACACGCAGGGCGAAGCCTCGCAGTTCCTTACCGGCGGGAACGGTCAGCTGAACATCGCGGGCCTCGGCGCGGGCAACTACCACGTCGTCGAATCCAAGGTCCCGGACAACATGACCAGCCTCGTGACCGTCGAGTTCGACATGACCATCACCGACGGCGGCAAGGTGTCCACCAGCGCCGACACGAACAAGCTCATCACCGGCCAGCCCACCAACGACAACAAGTGGACCATCACCGTGAGGAACATCGACGCCCTGACCGAACTGCCTCAGACCGGCGGCCTGCTCGGCAACACCATGATCGGCGTGGTCGTCATCGCCATGGCCGGTGGCGTCGCCTACCTCACCGTCCAGTCCAAGCGCCGCCGCGAGGCCCACACCCTCTGACGGGAAGGCATTGACTCATGACGCGGGAAGACGACTACTGGACCATCGTGTCGGGCGGACGCGCCGAGCAACGCCGCCGCCGGCTCGAACACCGGGACCGGATCGTCTCCCGCGTCTACACGCTGCTCGCCGTGCTGCTCCTCCTCGGCGGACTCGCCATCATCTGCACTCCCCCACTGAACCAATGGGTGACGGACGGCAGGCTCACGGCCACCGCGCAGGCCGCCCAGGTATCAGCCGCCACGGCCACGGACACGGACACACGGCTCGAAGCCGCCGACGAGTACAACCGCCGGCTCGCCGCCCAACAGGTGCAGATCGGCGAGATCATCCGTGCGGACGGCACACGCGACGCGGACTTCAAGGACGACACGGAATACCAGAGCCTGCTGCGGTTGGACGCCACGGGCACCATGGGTGTGCTGTCCATCCCCACGATCGGCGTGGAACTGCCCATCCGGCACGGCACCGGCGCGGACGTCCTGGACGACGGGCTCGGCCACGTGCACGGCACGTCGCTGCCCGTGGGCGGGAAAAATACGCGCACCGTGATCAGCGGGCACACGAACATGGAAGGCAGGACCCTGTTCACCCGGCTCGACGAACTCAGGAAAGGCCAGACGTTCACGATCGGCGTGTACGGCCGTGTGCTGCACTACCGCATCACCAGCATCCGGATCACCAGTCCGAAAGACACGGACGCCCTGCGCATCCAACCGGGCAGGGACCTCGCCACACTCGTGACCTGCACGGACACCGGCAACAGCCGCCGACTGCTCGTCACCGGCGAACGATACACGCCAACCCCAAGCGAAAACCGGGAAACGGACTCGAAAACCATACGGGACGGAGCCCTGGCATGCTGCGGCATCACATTCCTGGCCGGCCTGGCCGTGACGCGACGCGACACGGAACGCCTCTGCCGGCACACCGATGATGTTTTCCGCCCGAAGGAGCATAGGAGCTGAAATGAAACGTCTCATAAGCCTGCTGGCCGCCCTGGCATGCCTGCTGGGCGCCTCCCCCGCGATGGCGGACGATACGGCGGCCGATGCCGCGCAGCTGCCCGACCACATCGTCAACGGGGACTTCGAATACCAGCATGATTGGTTCAGGGAGCATACCGCATATGGTTGGACGGCGGCGGTCCCCTCCACCGGTCTGAATTGGAACGACCGCACGAAGAGCTATCAGCCCGGTCCGGATGATTGGAATGAAGCGAGATTCGGCTGGCATAGCACGCAGGCCGACGGCACGAACGGCGAATCCGGAGAGCAGAAAGCCGGCGCCGTCGAATTGCAAGGAACGGGCCGGGCCAATGAATGGGCCGAGATCGTCGCCGCCCAGCCCGACACGAGCATCTACCAGGACATCCATGTCACCCCCGGCAACACCTACCACTGGAGCCTGAAGCATCAGAGTTCCTTCGTTAGCCATGTCGATCGGATGCAGGTGCTCATCGGCGAGCCCAGTAAAGAGACTCCACAGCAGGCGATACGCACCAAGGCGAATGGTGGGACCGACAAGATTGGTGACGTGGGGACGGACATTGCCACCACCAACATCTCGGGCGCAGACGCGCGGAATTGGGAGACCTACGAGGGTGACTGGACCTGCCCCGAAGGCGTGACCGTCGCCCGGTTCACCTTCAAAAGCATTGATGCTCCTTCCTGGAACAAAGGCAATCTGGTCGATGACATCGGCTTCAGCCAATCCACGACATTGCGCTACGACCCGAACGGCGGCACAGGTGCGATAGCCGACCAGACGGTCGGCGTCGGCGTGAACGCCTATACGGCCACGGATGGCTACACGTTCGCGGGTCATGGCCTCGCCTCATGGAACACCAAACCCGACGGCACGGGCGACTCCTACAAGCCGGGCGACATGATCGCCATCGATAAACCGACGACTTTGTATGCGCAATGGGCCGACACCACGCAGACGGCGATGCCGGAGACGGGAGGAACATTGACCAATCGAAACCTGACGACGATCCTAGGGGGGGGCTTGCCTTCTGGCCCTCATGCCAATCCTGTCGGCAAGACGGCGCAGGCGCCGGTAAAACAATCCCGGAAGGCGGTGTGACATGCTGAGACACATCACCTGCCTTATCACCGGCCTGCTCGCCACCGGCCTTTTGCTGGCATTGGCGCCATCCGCGTCGGCGGCCGCGACGTACGACATCACCCAGGTCGGGGACGCGGACTGGGTCGGCATCACGGATTCGAACGGGAACGACGCGACCAAGACGCCTTTGGCGTCGAATGGCGCGAACGTGAGGGTGACGTTCGACGTCCATATCGAAGACATGTCCAGACTGGCCGAGGGGGACACCGTCACCGTGCCCTTCAACACGGCGGACGGAAGCCATTACGGCCTGTGGGGCCTGGTCACCTCATCGAACCTTCCCCGCGTCCTGCGGAACCGGGACGGCGCGGACATGTTCATCCTGACCGCCCCGAACGACCACACGCTGACGATGACCCGCACGTCCGCCATAGCCGTCGGCTCGTTCGATGGAAGCGTCACCGTCGCCACGCAACTGTGGCAGTGGAATCCATCGGCGACTTCCTCAACGTGGATGGTTGGCAACAGTCATTCGATCACATTCTCCAACCGGAAAAACGTCTCGAATCCATGCACGTGGAACAGCGGCACGTCCTACCCGGAAGTATCCAACTCGTTGATCAGCTTGTATCTGTATATGCGGAATTGCCAGACGATGACCACTCTTGCCAAGAACGGAGACACATCCAGCATCGGAACGGATGATCAGATCACATGGTTCCATGTCTCGGCCGAAACGGGCCGGATGGCGGGAAACGATCTTTGGGCAAAAGGCTACTGGGTTCAGACCGCGTACGACGAGAACACGCCAGGTGCCACCTATGACACCCGCGACAATGCGAATTATCTTGCCCAAGACGCGAATGCGGATGTGTCCACGTTCGCCAAGACAAGGACGGATCTGAAGCCTGGACATTACGCCATCCGGACGCTTTCCGACGGGTCCCTTGCGGTCGCATGCAATTACGGCTCCCGCTTGCCCGGACGGAAGAACAGCCTGCAGGTCCAGAATAAAGGCAATGACACCACACTGAAACTGCTGGCGAAGACCGGTCATATCTGGCAGAACGCACAGTTCGGAGTGAAGGTCCATTTCGCCGACGAGTCCATCCCGAACCGCGTCAAGGTCGAGACGCAATCCACCGAGTCCGCCTACCGGACGACGACCCTGACCACGAAGCCCCTTGACCCCGCCGTCGGCGCGGGCCAGTCCGCCATCCGATACGATCCGAACGGCGGTGACGGCGACGCGTTCGGGAAGGCCGGCGATCCGGGCACGCAGGCCACTACACCGGAGGCGGCGACCTTCCTGCGCAAGGGGTACGCGTTCGCCGGCTGGAATACCAAGGCCGACGGCACGGGCACGGCCTACAAGGCGGGCGCTGGCATCGCGTATCCGGCCGAAGGACAGACCCTGACCCTGTACGCCCAGTGGGAGGCGAACGCATATAAGACGGAGTTCAGGGACTGGCGGGGCCGGACCATCACGTCGGGCACGGCCAAGTACGGGACC
>UMEP01079963.1_pt1 | contig 11243 bp, 9 predicted proteins | sample 1964771 | NCBI WGS metagenome assembly UMEP01 (sample SAMEA4836022, study PRJEB28245) | human gut metagenome | biome: gut microbiome; material: fecal sample | place: Denmark | collected 2008 | reverse complement strand
CTCTTGATTTCAAAGAGGTATATTCCTTATACAGATTTACAGAAAATCCATGGAAAAACGCCCCAACTTCAACAGATATTTCCTTTTATCCGGCTACAGCCTTACTTCTAAAACTCCCAATACTCTTTAAGCACCAACCCGTCACACACCTTCAACATCTTCAGAAGTCCGGGTTTGTGCTCCAGGCCAACCAATACCAACAAACGCTTACCAGAATAGGCTTCGGCCATCCGCCGGATATTGGCAGCCATCACTTCGTTGCGCTCATACCAACGGGACGACCAAAGACGAACGAAGCTTTGCCAACGGCTGAGCAATTCCTCTGTTTCCACAATGGACACCAGTTTCTGATAAAGAATATACTCACGAAGCGACAAGTATCCCATCGTCATGCTGGAATTCATGTCACGGGGTGAAGCGAATTTCATATCATTATAGTTCATCACTTGGAGGATCAGCTCCATATCTTCCCGATTCTTCCGACTCAGTTTATCCGCCCGATACAAGGACAATGCGTCGCGCCACATGCTGTCCTGCCGTTCAAAGTACCGGTGCTCCCGATACCATTCGTTTCGGCCTGTAATTTCGAAAGGACGTAAATCTACGCCCCGCTCCTGCTGGTAGCGATGCGCTCCTATGTTTTCATTAGTCGACAGAAGGTCGGGATACTTCTCCAGATCGAAGCGGAAATTTTTGTCGAAGAAAGTAGAATCCAGCTCCATCAACACCACATCGGGCTGACCCCGCAACAGGATGGCATAAACACTATCACTATTGAAATACGTACAAGGATTATGTTTCGTCCCCACCAGGCAAACTTCGATCTGTCCCTGCATCCGGCAGAGACTACAAAGAATAAACAGACAAAATATCAGACTTTTTTTCATACTCTATAATGGTCACCTCAGTACAAAGATAACACTTCCATTTCAAAAGCAAACAGCTTTGAACAAGCGAAAAGGAAAAATCACGTCCGATGCTAGAAATTTATAACAGGTTTACTATCTTTGTAATCGGGTTAAGAATATCCTTCCAAACCTATACGCATGAGAGAGAAAAAGAAGAAACGCTATGCCTGTCTCATACTTGAAAAACGGCATAATCGGCTCACGTTTCTGTTTCCAAACCTTAAACCTCTATTGAGCCCATAGAGAAATTGTATAACCATGAACAGATTTATCATTCCCCTGTTTACGTTCATCTGTCTCTTTTGGACAGCTTGCAATGACGACGACAAGCCGACAGATATCGTGAAAGAGATTGCCATGTCGGTTTCTTCGGAAACAGGCATCATGTATACCCCCTCCGATACCGATAAAGAACACCCCATAGAATGTATGCTCATCAAGACTGAAGACAATTTCAAAGAATGGCAACCGCTTGCTTTCGGTGCCATCGAAGGCTTCACCTACGAAAAAGAGCATGAATATGAACTTCGGGTCAAAAGAACCATTCTTGCCAATCCGCCGATGGATGCCCCAGACCGCACCTATACGCTTGTATCCATTCTTCAGGACCGGCTTGTCACTGAGCCTGAAATACCGGATGACAAAGAAATCCAATCGGAAGAAGATATCGAGTACGAAGAATCATGCCCCATCAACAAGTATGCTATTGCTATGGGAAAAGAACTGTTGGTTGACAGTGAAGGTAATATAAGATATAATAACGGAGATCGGTTACCATCTTATGATATGGCTCGGCTTTGGATAGAAAACATTCTCCCTAAAGATGATCCGAATTGGATAGACTTCCAACGTATCCCCTATATGGCGACTTATATTTATGTTTTGTCACCCCTTACTGATGAAATCCGCCTGATCAGAAACGGTTCATCGGGACCGATGTTCAAGGATGTAGTTCCGGAGGACGAGTTCAATCACATCACAGGTTCCATGCAGGCAGGCGAAGAACTGCATTACGCACTGATTCTTGCCAATGTCTACAAACTAGGATTACAGAAATTGGAGTTCACGCTGAAGAAGCAATAATACGAACTGTCATCCTTAAATATATAAAGTACATTATTAAGGCGCAGATTACGCGGAAGAGCACGGAAAAGAATAAAAAAACGATCCGTGAATTCCCGCGTAATCTGCGCCTTCATGCTACAATCGGCCAGTTACTCTTTACCACTTTCTCATATTCCTCCCCAAAAAGTTCTATTTTTGTGTAGTTTTTCCGACGGCGCCTGCGTCTAACGGACAAAAAACAACTACTTAATTCGATATGGAAACATTGGATACTACATTTGCGCAAATGATCAGGGAACACAAAAGCACCATCTACACGGTGTGCTTCATGTTCTCGAAAGATTCCGATGAAGTCAGCGACCTGTTTCAGGAAGTACTCATCAATCTGTGGAAAGGCTACGCATCTTTCCAGAACCGCAGCAGCGTTGACACCTGGATTTGGAAGGTGAGCTTCAACACCTGTATCTCCTACGAACGGAAAAAGCAGAAGCGGGCCACCCTCCCACTAACCATGGACATCAACCTGTTTGAAGACAAAGACGAAGACTCCCGGCAAATCCGCCAGCTCTACGACCGCATCCACCGGCTCAAGCCTTTCGACCGTGCCATCGTCCTGCTATGGCTGGAAAACATGAGTTACGAAGAGATAGGTGCCATCGTCGGCATCTCGACCAAGAACGTATCCGTGCGCCTGTATCGCATCAAGGAGGAGTTGAAAAAAATGTCGAACCGCTAAAAACGCATCAGTATGGAAAAGTATCAAGATAACTTCGAACTGGAAGAAATGAAACAACAAATCCGGTTATTGAAAGACAAGCTGGCCAAAGAAACCATTATCAGCGAAAAAATGATGATGCAATCCACCCGGGAAAAACTAACCTATATCAATCGCAATAAGAGACTCATGTATATAGGAATTCCGTTTGCCCTTATCTATTGCAATATGTTCTTCATCTGGATGAACTATTCATGGATGTTCTGTGTCGTCACTTCCCTCTTTCTGATTGCCGCCTGCCTGTATCAGATATACAGCCACAAAGGCGTAAACATCCAAGAAATATCGACCGACAATCTGGTGGACATCAGCAAAGCCCTGATACGCATGAACCGTCTGGGGCTGAAATGGCTGTGTTTCGGACTGCCGTTCGCCCTGCTATGGATTGTTTGGTTCATCATTGAGAGCTACCCCAAAGAAAGCGGAGAATCCATCTGCATCGGAGGAGGTGTCGGGTTCGTGGCCGGAGCCATCATAGGCCTGCGGTACCTCAAGAATGAACGTCGCAAAGCCAAGGAGGCCATCCGCGACATCGAGGAATACACCCGGGAAGACTAAAATTTCATAGCCAACATTACCCACCCTAAACATCAACATTAGCTCCGTAAAGTGGCACTTTAGCACGCTAAAGAGGGACTTTACGGAGCTAAAGAGGGATATTAATTTATTGGTATAAAGAATTTATCGACATATCTTTTGAATTCTCCATGGAGAATGGAATGATAATGGGAGGCTATTTAATATTACTTATATGAATCTTTTAATTGACAATCTGGAGAAAAATCCTGATTTAGCTTTCCCGTAGCCCTTAAATACTCGGTTTCATAAATTTTATACTGAGTTTGTGCTTCGATAAGATTGCTTTTTGCTTGCTTCCACTGAGACTGTGCATCGAGCAGGTCAGTAAGCAGTGCCATCGAAACATTGTATTTGTTTTTGGTTACTCTCAAATTCTCTTCCGCTTGTTTAAGTCCAACTTCTGCTGTCCTGATAAGCTGGTAACCGTCATAAACATTTTTCAGAGCGCTTTGAGCTTCCAGAGTCATAAGTCGTGAGTTCTTGCTTAATTCCAGTTCCGCATTCTTGAAATCAAGTTTTGCCTTTTTCACATTCTTCAGATTTGCCCCCCACTCAAATATCGGAATCTTTACGGACAGAATTACAGCCCCTAACCCATCGCGGAATTCTTGCGAGTACGGCACCATGGTTCCGTTACCTGCGTCAACCATACTGTTAAGCTTGATATTCCCATAATAAGTATATCCTGCTACAAGTCCTACTGTTGGCAGCATGTTTGCACGCGACATCTGTATTTGCTTTTGAGTGGCATCCATCTGATGCTTGAGCAGATTGAGTTCAGGGCGTTCGTTAATGTCGGCAGTCAGCAGTCCAGGTTCGTTAACGTGTATAATTGTGTCAGTAAGTTCAAGTTCTGCATTAGAGTCAATTCCGGTTATTCTGCATAGCGACATACGGCATAAATCCTCGCCATTCTTAGCTTTTTGCGTCTGGTATAGTATATCGCTTCTGCCAGCTTCTATTCTCAGGAGTTCATTCTCGGTGCTCAGCCCAGCATCGACAGCGTTTTTCACTTGAGAGAACAGAGAGTCCATCTGTTCTTTATAACTTTCCAGCATTTTTACCTTTTGTCTGACAGCAATCAGCGTCCAGTATGCATTGTCTGCCTCCACTAAAACATCCATCATTGTCATTCTTTTCTGTTCGGCTGCTATAGACTCTCCCAGTTTTGATAGCTTCTTTCCAGTCATAATCTTCCCTCCTGCGTACAGTGGTTGAGTAAGGGTTATTCCTGCCATATACATTCCCCGCATTCTGAGATCCATGTCCATCATGTCCATATCCGGGAATATGTATGTTCCTGTGGCAGAAGCCTCGAATTTCGGAAGGAAAGCCGAAGTCGCTATTTTATTGTCCAGTTGTGACTGCTGGTATTTGTGTTCAGCCTGTTGTAGAGATTCGCTTTGTGATAAAGCCATTTCCCGACACGAAGCCAGACTTAGCTTTATGGCCTCTTGTGCTTTTATATTATGAATAAACATAAAAGCTATTATTATAAATAATATTTGAAAAATTCTGATTATCATTTTTATAAAGATTAATGTATGTAATTAAGCTTTCTTTATATTAAAAAGTACCGTATAGAAGATAGGCAACAATATCAATGTGATAAGTGTACCTACTGCCAGTCCTCCCATTATGGTGATAGCCATAGAGCTGTACATCGGGTCTGTAATCAAAGGTATCATGCCTACTATTGTAGTGAGTGATGCCATCAATACCGGGCGTACCCTGGATACGGTAGCTTCAACTACCGCAGTATATGGCATTTTCTTTTCTTCAGTCTGAAGTCTGTTTATTTCATCCACAAGTACAATCGCATTCTTGACCATCATGCCTATCAGTCCCATCACACCTATAATTGACATAAATGTCATAGGCTGGTCTGTTATCAATAATGAAGGAACGATACCGCAAAATACGAACGGGAAGCACATCAGGATGAGTATAACCTTTTTCCAACTGTTGAATAGCAACAGAAGTATACCAAGAATTATGAAAATAGTGAGAGGAACGTATTTCATTAAGTTACCGATGGCTTCTCCCTGTACTTCTCCTTCGCCTACCCATCTCATGCTGTAACCTGCAGGTAAGTCAATAGCTTCAATCTCCTTTTTTATTGATTCTACAACTTTTGCCGGTGTGGCTTCGTCTATTTCTGAGTTTGGGTCACATTCTGCCTCTATAACCCTTTGTCCGTTTAGGCGCATAACGATGTCTTCATCCCATTTCATCGTTATCCCTTCAGCTACACAGCTTAGAGGTGTGGCACGGAAAATCTTGTCCTGTAATTCACTCATCCCTTTCCCTCCTGCAATAGCTGAGTTAAGCTCGTCATTAGACAGATGGAGGTTCATCATGCTCCATACAGGAATATCGTTCAAATCGTCTATACGGCTTCCATCTTCGTTCCTTACAAGCATGTTTACCATAACAGTCCTGTCTTGATCATTGATTACCCCTACCGGCATTCCGTCTGTGGCAGCCATAAGGGCATTGGCTATATCACTCCTTCCTACGCCTGAGCGCAACGCGTCCTGTTGTAAAAATTTAGTGACGTACGATTTACCGTATGGCTTCCAGTTGTTTTGTACGGAATAAGGGTCAACATATTCGCATCTTCTCATTATATCCTCTGCCTTGCTGCTCAATTCTTTCAGCACGGCAGGGTCCGGACCGGCAAATTCCACCTCTACAGTGTGTGATGTTGAGATTGAGAAATTATATTTCTTACAGCGTATGTATGCGTCCGGAAACTTTTCTCTCAGTTCACGTCTTACTTCGGGTATCTGTTTCACTACCGTATTATAATCTTTGCAGTCGATAATCAGTTCACCGTAGCAGTCGCCCCCGGAGGTCATCGGTCTTACAAGACAATAATGTGCAGGTGCACTTCCCTGACTGACAGCTATTCTTTCTATATCCTTGCGTTCGGACAACAGATTGCTCATCTCCAGAAGTTTGTCACGTACCACATCCGGACTGGTAGCAGAAGGGAAAAAGCATTCCACGACATACTGTTTATAGTCAAAATCAGGGAAAAACAAGTTTTTGACTTTGTTCATTCCGGCAAAACATAGTATTAGTATTGCAAAAGCAATTCCTATAGTTGTTTTCTTGTATTCTATAAGGTTTGATATAGTATTGCGAACAAACTGGTGTACCGGTGAGTTCATTATTGTCCCCTTATTATTACCGTATGTATGTTCTCTTGCCGGCAACCATGTCTTCGCACATACCGGTACTTGTACAAGAGCCAATACCCAACTAACCAGAAGACTGACGCATAGTACCAGAAACAAATCGCCTGCATATTCTCCAGCCGAGTCGGGAGACAGATAGACACACAGGAATGTAGATACTGCAATGATAGTGGCACCGAGCAACGGCATGGCTGTGTTCTGTCCTATTCTGTAAAGATAGTTCTTTGGTACGAGTCCACGTTTCTTGTCAATAAGGATACCATCCATTATTACCACGGCATTATCAACCAGCATACCCATAGCCACTATGAATGCTCCCAATGATATTCGTTGTAGTGTAGTTCCGCATACCAACAGTATAGGGAAAGATACGGCAACCGTAAGTATCAGACCAAAACCAATAATCAGACCACTACGGAATCCCATAGTGAATATCAGTACCAGTATTACTATGGCCACAGATTCCATCAGGTTCCACATAAATGAAGAAATGGCATCCTCCACTTTGTCAGGCTGGAAAAATATTTTCTCGGTATTCATTCCCGCTGGGATATTCTTCACTACTTCATCAAGCCGTTTGTCGACAGCCTTTCCTACATCGGGCACTATGGCCGACGATTCCATCGCTATACAGATTGCAAGTGCCGGCTTGCCGTTGACGAAGAAACCGTTCCTTTGAGGTTCGGCGTATGTTCTTTTTATTTGGACTATATCTCCTAATCTTAAAGTTTTTCCGTCAGTAGTCTGTATCAGAAGATTTTTAATATCGTTTTCATCCTTGCTCTCGGAATCCACATAAATAGGAATAACCTCGTTGCCACTCTGATATTTTCCGGCATTTACAGTCTTAAAAGCTCCCTGCAAAGTGGACATGATTTGTGTAGGTATCACTCCATTTCTTGAAATCTGCTCTTTTGACAAAGTGATATTTATTACCTCGTCACGGTTTCCTGCAATATTTATTCGCTTCACACCTTTTACACTGGACAGCTCACGTTTTATCATTTGGGCGTATTTGTACATTTCCGGATAATCATACCCGTCGGCAGTAAATGCGTAGAAGATACCGTAAACGTCCATCATGTCATCTATCACTATAGGGTCATAACATCCCTGCGGAAGTCTGGACGATGCGTCGTTCACCTTGCGGCGCAGCAGGTCGAAATGCTGTTCCAGATCTTTGGTAAGGACGGTCATTTGGAATTCCACCGTAAACATTGCCATTCCGTTTCTGCATTCGGTCTTTATTTTGTTTACGTTAGGCAGTGCTCGCAATTCCTCTTCCATCATGAGAGCTACCTTAAGTTCTGTTTCGTGTGCGCTTGCTCCAGGATAAGGCACTATCACCATAGCCTGCTTTGCAGAGACTGCCGGGTCCTCTAGTTTTGGCATCTGGATGAAGGAAAGTATTCCGGCAATTATAATTGCAGTTACGAACGACCAGAATTGCATTGGCCGTTTCATAAAGTATTCTGTAATTCTTATCATATCAGTCCTCCGACATTGCTTTTTTCCGGTTCTTCTATTACTGTTACCTTTTCTCCCTCCTGCAATGAGTTCACCCCTGCACGTACAATCCTTTCTGTGCCGTTAAGTCCTTTTATTACTGTAACATGCTCTCCTGAAAAGTTATTATCAATGGTTATTACTCTTTTTTCTATTGTAGAATCCTCTTTCAGTATCCATACGCATGAGTTGTCACTGCTCTTGAATACCGAACATACCGGTATCATGAACTCTCCCTTGCCGTCATTCGTCCCGTCTATTGTCAGACGTATCTCGATATTCATTCCGGGGGTGATTTGTTTTCCCGGTTTCTCTCTGAATTTCAGAATCAGCTGATATAGCTGGTTCCCGTCGGCTTTCGGCGACAGACTTAAAAAGTCCATAGGATATGTCTGAGGTTCGTTTTCCGATGAAACCACACAGTCATAACTTGTCACATTATTGACCACCTTATATATACTTGACGGTAAATCTGTTTTTACTTCCAGGTGCGATACGTCCAGGAAAGTAAACATTGCAGTACCGGCATCAACCATCTCGGCAGGTGAGAAATTTACCGACTGTATGTATCCGTCTTCCGGTGCATACAGTCTGGTATATTCCAACTTGTTTTTGTTAACCTGCAGCTGCACTCCAAGCTGTCTGAGTCCTGCCGAGGCCTTTTCATAATCATTTGCCGAGACACTTTTCTGTTCGAACAGTTTTTTAGTCCTTGCCACTTCGTCTTTCAGTTGATCGTATTGTATCTGCAGTGCCTCTACCCCGAGTTTATAATCCTCATCATCAAGTTCGGCAAGCAACTCTCCTTTTTTTACGTACTTACCTTCTTCTACGTGAATGCGTTTTATCTGTCCGGCAGTCTTAAATCCAAGGCTGATTTCGTGTGCCTCACGTACTATTCCTGAATAACTTTTTGTAATGGTTTTACACGATGGTGTAAGATTAGTCACCTCCACACTATGAACAGGTAAAGATGTTTTTTTCTGTTCACTGCATGAACACAGCAGGCATATCAGTAATGCCGGCAGACATAGCATTTTTTTCCTTTTCATTCTCAATATGCTTTTTATGTTTATAATGTACTTTTTTCATGATGCAAAATTGAGTATTTATTTATATTATTGTATTATCAAAAAGAGCAGCAAATTGGCCTAAAGGATTGATATAAGATGTATAACCGTTTATTTTATATATATTTGCTCTTCCAAACGTATAATATGATATTCTTATGAGAGTAGATAATATTTTTCTGAACCTGAATCTTAGTGATTTATCAGCATTGCCTAGAGCCGTGCATTTAGACAATAAGTTTATCCTTATTGACAATTTGAATGATACACTGGATGATAGTGATTCCCCAATAAGTCCCTTTGAGAGCTATCCTATAAAGTTATCGTTTACTATTGTTGTGATTGTTATTAAAGGAGGAATAAAACTTAAGATAAATCTACAGGAATTTGAAGCACGTAAAGGTGATACTATAACAGTTTTAAAGGGGAATATAGGTGAGTTTTGTGGTCTGTTGCCAAATACCCGTATGGCTGTAATTGCTTTCACAGATGAATTCTTCAATGTTGTAAAACGTATAAATACAGCTATATCAATACAGCAATTTATTTATACAAATCCTTTGTTACATCCGGAACAGGAATTTCTTGATGAGGCTATTGATATATATTGTAAGATGAAAGAGAAACTGGCTGAGGCTGATAACTGTTTTCGTGAGGGAACGATACAAGGTTATACTCAAGTGTTACTTTATAGATCTTTCTATTATTTTGACAAAATACGTAGAGAGCATATTGATGACTCTTCCGGATACAACAGAAATCAGGAGATATATACAGACTTTATGAAAGCCGTACAGGAAAACTATATGCGTGAACGCAGCATAATGTATTATGCAGATTTGTTGTGTATTACACCCAAATACCTTTCGCAAGTAATAAAAAGTGTTACCGGAAGACTTGCCGGTGAGTGGATCTCTGATTATGTCATTCTAGAAGCAAAAGCATTGTTAAAAAGCAATAAATATACCGTACAGCAGGTATGTGATATGCTGAATTTTGCCAATCAGTCTTTCTTCGGAAAGTATTTTAAGAGAAAAACGGGAATGTCTCCTAAAATATATATAAACAGTTAAAAATACGGATATATTCAATGAAGATATTTCTTGAGAAAACGCATTAGTGCACTGGTGCAGCGAACCACTTGTGTGAAAAGATAAGATGAAATATTACTTTTGAGATACTGTATAATAAATTGAGCCACGACAAAAAAAATGCTCAACTTTGTAACGACACAAGAAATACAGACACAAAGGAGTAAACATCCAAGAAATATCGACCGACAACCTGGTGGACATCAGCAAAGAGGAATACACCCGGGAATACTAAAATTCCATAACCAACATTACCTACCCTAAACATCAACATTAGCTCCGTAAAGTGGCACTTTAGCGCGCTAAAGAGGGACTTTACGGAGCTAAAGAGGGATACCGCATTTCCACCTCCAAAGTTCTGTTCGAACGGACTACAGTACACATATTTTTTCTCCAGTCAGGAAATTCTTTTTTGTTAGTCAGGAAAAAATATTTTGCCAGTCAGGGCACGACATATACAAGAGTGACAAAGCAACAGATACGCAATTCAAGGAATACAAAGCCAAGAAATTGAAACATTGCATAATTTTGATAGAACAATTCCGATTGCATCGTTTCGTTGTATGTTCAGACTATAATATAGAGTTTCCCGTTTTTTGGAAAATCTGCAAAAAGAAATCAGGAACTTGAAGGGATAATCAAGAACAAATGCTATCTTTGCAATACTAACAAAAAATAGAGTTGTTCAACCCATATGAAATGGCAAGTGTGCATATAGCTACGCTTAACGGATAGCATTTTAGTCATAGCTATTCAGCAACGGACAGGCTTATAATAGGTTTGTCCTTTCTTGTTTTGCCATTATTCCAAATTCATAATTATGCGATGTGTCATGCCGCCTTGTGCAGCAGGACTTGTCGCATCATATCAAGTTGAACAATGAACTATACATATAAGAATATTTGGCTCATCAATTTTCCCGTAATGATGAGCATCCTTATCGAACAACTTATCAATATTACCGATGCTATTTTCTTGGGGCATGTAGGAGAAATAGAACTGGGTGCATCCGCCCTTGCCGGGATTTGGTATCTGGCTATCTATAT
>UMEP01001471.1_pt1 | contig 11304 bp, 5 predicted proteins | sample 1964771 | NCBI WGS metagenome assembly UMEP01 (sample SAMEA4836022, study PRJEB28245) | human gut metagenome | biome: gut microbiome; material: fecal sample | place: Denmark | collected 2008 | reverse complement strand
AGACCGACCGAACTTTGACACGCATCGTTTCTCCCCCCTTACAATATTCCAGCCTATATCTTAACAATTATAAAAAACAAATGCCTGAATTATCTGCGTCATCAGCAAATTCATGAAGAATACTCGGATAAAATAAAAGATTACTATGAATGGGAACTGAATACCCGGATCGCCACTTTACAAGCATGCGAACCTTATGAGCTTTTCTATTTCCGAAATTCAAGAACTCGTCCAACAAACCCTCACCGACATGCCCGAAAAAACCCGTACTATCTTCATGTTGAGCCGATACGAAAACAAATCCTATAAGGAAATTGCAGTTCTCATGAATATCACCCCCAAAGGAGTAGATTTCCATATAAACAAGGCATTAAAGATGCTTCAGACTAACTTAAAAGATTATTTTCCACTCTTTCTCTATTTTTTTATGAAATGCCACTAGGAATTTTCCATTCTGAAGTGCTGTTTATATAGAAGCATAAAAGAATGCAATAAAATGGAAAAAGAGAAACTACATCGTTTTTTTGCCGGAACTACTTCTATACAAGAAGGCATGGACATAAGAGCATGGATGGAAGCATCCGAAGAGAACAAGCGCATTTTTTACAAAGAGCGTAAATTGTTCGATGCCCTCATGGTGCATGATGACCAAACTACAAATAACTGCATTTCCACCAAACGAATTCCCAAAATTATTCGTCAATGGCTGAAAATAGCTTCCGTCATCATACTGACGCTTACCATTAACTATTTATATCAGAAATATAAATCGGAAAATGAAGTCATTGCCATGAATACAGTATCTGTTCCGGCAGGACAACGTACCAATATTACTTTACCAGATGGAACTAATGTATGGCTGAATGCCCGTACCACTTTACAATATCCGGTCACTTTCAGCCAAAAGCAACGAACAGTTTTTTTAAAAGGAGAAGCTTATTTTGATGTAACCAAGAAGAAAAAAACTCCTTTTATTGTACGGACAGACAAATATGACATTGAAGTTTTGGGTACACAGTTTGATGTAGATGCTTATCCTGACCAAACGGCGTTTGAAACAACTTTAATGAAAGGTAGTGTAAAAGTTACCTCACAGCACTTTCCCGAACAGACAATAACCTTGAAGCCTCATCATAAAGCATATGTAAAAGACGGGCAGTTAGCAGTTACCAAAGTAAACGATTTCACTCCTTACCGCTGGAAAGAAGGTTTGATCTGTTTTAAAGATGAACCTTTCCAGACCATCATGGAAGATTTTGAAAAATATTATGGTATCCGGATCATCATCAATAACAAAAAGGTATTGAAATATTCCTATAATGGCAAGTTCCGTCAAGCAGACGGTATTGATTATGCATTAAGAGTGCTGCAAAGGGATATCCATTTTAAATATGAAAGAGCCAACGATGAAGAAATTATTTACATCAATTGACCAGACAATACTAACCTAAAAACAACAAGCCTATGAAGAAAAGCTCAAGTTAACCTTAAAAAGAAAAATGCCGATAAGTGTTGCCGCACTTACCGGCATAGACTCAAAACAATTTTTCAAGTAAAAAAATCTATTTAAATCAACGCAAAGGTATGAAAAATAACACTTTGTCGGGGAGATATTGCTTCAAAAATCCCCGATTTAAACAAATCTTTAGAATTATGAGAATTTCCACTTTCCTATTGATGGTCTGTGTGTTCTGTTCGTATGCTGGGAATGCCCATTCTCAAAATGCAAAAGTCAGCATACGTATGAATAATGTTAAACTGGATAAGATCCTGAATGAAATTGAAAACCAAACTGATTATCTTTTTATCTACAATAACCAAGTAGATATTAACAAAATTACTTCCGTAAAGGTCAAAAATGAAGCCGTAGCACAAGTACTGGACAAAATTCTGTCAGGGACCGGTATCAACTATGAACTGGAAGGTACACACATTATTTTAACTACAGAAGCTATTAAAGACTTGCATGCTCAACAACAAGCTAAAACAGTAACGGGAACGGTAACAGATGTCAGCGGAGAACCCATTATCGGAGCCAACATCCGTATAAAGGGAACCACAACAGGTACAATCACAGATATAGATGGCAACTTCAGTATTGAAGCCGAACCACAATCTGTTATCGAAGTTTCCTACATTGGTTACCTCACACAAGAAACGGTTATCAACAACCAAAAAAGTATCCGTTTTCTATTAAAAGAAGATACAAAAACTCTTGATGAAGTGGTAGTCATTGGATACGGTGTACAGAAAAAAGCAGACTTGACAGGATCTGTTGCAAACATTAACACAGAAAAACTAAATACACAAAGTAACGCCAACATCGGCCAGGCGCTGCAAGGCAAAATTGCAGGGGTAGACATCGTATCTCAAGGTGGTGCCCCAGGTTCGGGAACCCGTATCATGGTCCGCGGTATTGGTACGCTAAACAACGCCTCCCCTCTTTACATTGTCGATGGCATGTATATGAACAGTATTGATCATATCAACCCCAATGATATTGCCAGCATTGACGTATTGAAAGATGCCTCATCCGCAGCTATCTACGGTTCCCGTGCAGCCAACGGTGTTATCATTGTCACTACCAAAGAAGGAAGTAACACAGAAGGAAAACCTATCATTGATTTATCTGTCAACTTAGGTATATCAACTGCCAGCAAATTTCTTGATATGCTAGATGCCAAAGGATGGGCAGAAGTTACCACTATAGCCCGTCAAGCTATCGGCAAACCGGCATTAGACATGGCTACCGATCTGGCTAACAAACCAGACAATGACTGGCAAGACATCATGTTTCGCCCCGCACTGATGCAAAACTACAATTTGTCTGTAAAAGGTGGTGGAAAATATTCCACTTATTACACCGGCTTAGGTTATTTCAACCAAGACGGTATTGTAAAAGGTACCAATTACCAACGGTATAATATCCAATCCAAGAATGATTATAAAAGAGGGATATTCTCTGCTGGAACAAATCTCATTATTTCATTCAGTCATGACAAGCCCCTTCACCAGGAACTTCGAGGCGGCATGATTGGCACCATTCTGCAAAGTGTTCCTACTTTGGAAAAATATGATGATACTCGTGAAGGTGGATATGGTGGCACATATGGTGATGTGGTAAACATTCCTCACCCATTGGCCATTATTGATGACAACATCATGGACCGTTATAACGAAAATGTAAAAATATTCGCTAACTTGTATGCACAAATTGAACTTTTTAAAGGACTAAAATACAAACTGAATTTAACTCCAGACTTTTCTTTCGAAAGATATAAGAATTATCTCAATAAATATGATTTTGGATTAGCGACCAACAGCATCACCCAATTAACAGAAAGACAAAGAAGGAGACGTAATATACTTGTTGAAAATTTATTAACTTTCGACCGTACGTTCGGAGAGCATAAAATTTCAGCATTGGCAGGTTATACCTATCAAGACAGCAGATTCCGCCACATACAAGCCTATGGTGAAGGATTACCCCAGGGATTAGAAGAAATAGATGCAGCCACAACCAATCGCAGCAACGAAGGCAATTCATGGAGAAGTGTCCTTACCTCTATTCTCGGACGCGTATTCTATTCCTACCAAAATAAATACTTATTCACCGCCACTATCCGCCGGGACGGTTCCTCCAAATTCGGTAAGAACAATCGCTATGGTTACTTCCCCTCTTTTTCATTAGGATGGAATGTGGCCGAAGAAAAGTTCATGGAAAACGTGCATTGGCTTGATCAGCTAAAGCTTCGTGGCGGATATGGCGTTTTAGGAAATCAAGAAATCGATAACTATCAATATTCCTCCACCATCACTACCGGCATCAATTATCCCGATGGCAACGGTGGTCTGCTTCAAGGAGCATTTCCTAAAAATTTTGCCAATCCGGATATAAAATGGGAAGAAACCGCTATGACTAATGTCGGCATTGATTTTATGGCTTTTAATAACCGCCTAAGCTTAACAGCAGACTATTATGTGAAAAATACAAAAGATATCTTGCTGACCGTTCCTATTCCTATCTCTTCCGGTGGTGCCAATGACCCTATACGCAATGCGGGCAAGATACGTAACAATGGCTTTGAATTCAATTTAGGATGGATGGACCAACCCAATCCGGATATTTCGTATGGCATCAACTTAATTGGGTCTTTCAATAAAAACAAAGTAATAGCCATGGGAAGTGAAAGCGAATCTATCAAAGGCGGTTCTACCAACCAAAACATCACTACCAGTGAAACCAAAGCCGGATATCCTATTGGAGGTTATTGGCTTATCTCTACAGCCGGATATTTCAATAGTCAGGAAGAAGTAGACGCATATGCCAAAGACGGTAAAAAAATACAACCAGCCGCCGAACCGGGTGATATAAAATTTGTAGATGCCAACAACGATGGCGTTATCAATGACGACGACCGTGTATTTCAAGGCAGTCCTTTTCCCGATTTTACTTTCGCGCTGAATGGTAATATGAGATACAAAAATTTCGACTTATCAATCGGACTGCAAGGAGTGTTAGGAAATAAAATTTATAATGCAACCCGTCAGACATTAGAAGATGTAACCAAAGGTTCCAATTTTCTGGCAAGTTGCCTGGATTATTGGACTCCTGAAAACAAAAATGCCTCCCATCCACGTCTGACATGGGATGATCCTAACCGTAATACCCGTGCAGAATCCGACCGTTATCTTGAAAATGGTTCTTATTTGCGTCTCCGCAGTGTTCAATTAGGTTATACATTTCCTCAGACATGGTTTAAAGGTGCCATACAGCATGCCCGTGTGTATATTAACGCTGAAAACTTATTTACTATCACCAGTTACAGCGGATATTCACCGGATGTCAATGCAGACAATGCCAATTATCGGGGATTTGATAATTTTATTTACCCGACTAACCGTACTTTCATGTTAGGACTAAATGTAACATTCTAAAAATAAACATCTTATGAAAACATATATTAAAACGACATTGACCATATTGATGTCAGGCATGCTATTCAGTTCCTGCGAAGATCAATTAAACCAGGCCAATCCCAACCAAGCAACAGAAGATACTTTTTGGAAAGATGAAACCGATTTCAATCTAGCCTTGACCTCTTGCTATACTCCACTGAAGAATGCCCTAAACGGCGGTTATTATGGAACTCGCGGTGTAATGCTGAGAATAGCCCGAGCCGATGAAGTCGACTTCCGCAACGATATTTCGGATGTATATACAGTAAACCGTTTTACTAATAGTAATACAAACTCACTGACACAAGGCATGTTCTATCAATTTTACAATGCCTTGTACCGTACCAATTCCATTATGCAAAAACTGGAAGAAAAGAAAGAACAATTTTCTACCGATTTTCAAAATTCGGTAAAAGGAGAATGTCTTTTCATACGTGGCTTCTATTTATTCCAGTTAGCCAAAGAGTTTAAAGACGCCCCTCTCCGCCTGACAGCCTCCCAATCTCCCTCGACTTTCCCTTTAGCAAAATCATCACAAGCTGATATATGGGCACAAGCCAAAGAAGATTTAAAAACCGCTGCTTCCCTATTGCCCATAACGAATAAAATAGGAAAGCCTACACAAGGAGCCGCTTATGCCGCTTTGGGTAAAATATATGTCTATGAAGAAAATTGGCAAGAAGCGATAAACGTCCTCGAGCCTCTGACGCAGAATCCTTACACCTACAAACTAGTAGAGGACTTTAATTGGAATTTTGATGACACTCATGAAAACAATGCCGAAAGTATTTTCGAGTTATTGATAGAAGATGTGGGTGGAACAGATCTTTGGGGAGATGGAGAAAATATCAATTCCATCCAATCCAATACCCGCCCTAAAGAATATGCCGCTGCTGAAGTCGGAGGATGGTATGAAGCAAATCCTACCCAGCAAATTATGGATATCTTCTGGAAGGAAAAAGACAAAGACGGCAATTTTGATTATCGTGCCCGCTGTTCTGTGGCATGGGACTATGAGGGATGCACTTACTACCAAAGACCTTTCCGGGAAGTTTTTGCACAAGACAAGTGGAAAACATACTGGATTTTGAAATATCAGAACTGGAAGACTCAAAAAGATGAACCGGCACCTCCCAAGTCATTCATCAATGAAAGAGCCATCCGCTATGCCGATGTATTATTGATGCTGGCAGAAGCCTATATGAACAAAGGGGCTTTAGACACATCTATCGGATATATTAATCAAATCCGCCGACGCGCCAACCTGAATGACTATAGCGGCCCAATAACCAAAGAAGGGGTTTTTGAAGATCTGGTACACCAACGCGCCATTGAATTCTTTGTGGAAGGCGAACGTTTCTACGATTTACGCAGATGGGGATTGTTAGAGCAGACATTAAAAACTTGTGATGATACCCGCTATAAAAACTATCAGACTGGCAAATCCGGTAATATCAATAAGTTCAACTACTTCCCGATACCAGCCAAAGAACTTGACACCAATCCACTTTGTACGCCTAGTGAAGGATGGTAAATCAACAGGTATTAGCTTATATATAACATCAGTAAATTAGTTCTGGGGCTGATTGTTCTTCAAGCAACATTCAGCCTCTCTTTCTCTTCACACTAACCATGAAACGTATCCTTTTATTTGTTTGCATACAATTTTTCTTATTGGCATCTTTTGCCGGAGAAACCATAAATTTCTGTAAAGGCTGGAAATTCCATCTAGGAGATGCAGGCAAAGGAGCCTCTTCTTCCTCATATAACGATTCTCAATGGCGCATATTGAACATTCCTCATGACTGGAGCATAGAAGGCACTTATAAACAATTTGAAAACGGAACCGACTGGCAAAGCGGTTTCCTGCCTGCCGGAATAAGCTGGTATCGAAAAACTTTTACCATTCCTTCCAAATGGAAAAATAAAAAAGTACAAATCCTATTTGAGGGCGTATATCTGAACAGCGAAGTATGGATAAACGGTCATTGGCTGGGCAAACGTCCTAATGGGTATATCAGCTTTGTATATGATTTAACTCCATATTTGCAAGAAGGCAAGAACCAAATCGCTGTAAAAGTAGATCACAGCAAAGCATTAACCGGACGTTGGTATACAGGATCAGGAATATATCGTCCTGTATACCTGCTGGTCAGTAACCCCACCCACATTCCTTATTCCGGAATCCATTTCAGATCCAAGCTACAAAATAAGCAATCTGCCACCTACACCCTATCTATAGAAATTGAGACACAGGAGAAAAAGCCAATCAAAGTAAAAACATATCTACAAGCTCCCAACGGTAGCATAGCCGATACTTCTGAAAAAATATTTGTCCCATCTGCAGATTCTCTTTGCTTCCTGTCAGGGAGCATCAGGAAACCATTATTATGGTCGCCTGATTCTCCTAACGTCTATACACTTATATGCCAACTGACAAGAGATAACAAGATACTAGATGAATGTAGATTACCTGTAGGCTTCCGTCAATTAGAATTCAACCCGGTCAGCGGATTCCTGCTCAATGGCAAATCACTAAAGATAAAAGGAGTATGCGATCATCATACAGCCGGTGCTGTAGGAGCCGCCGTACCCGACGACCTACTTCATTATCGTCTCAAATTATTGAAAGATATGGGATGTAATGCGATACGCACCAGTCATAATCCCTTCTCTCCTGCTTTCTATAATTTATGCGATACGATGGGAATCATGGTACTAAACGAAGGATTGGACGGATGGAATCAACCTAAAGCCGCCGATGACTATGGAAATTACTTTGATGAATGGTGGCAAAAAGATATGACTGATTTCATAAAACGAGACCGCAACCATCCCTCTATCATTATGTGGAGTATCGGCAACGAAGTAACGGGAGCTACCCCCGAAATCCAACACAACCTGGTCAGCCTATTTCACCAACTGGACCCTGACCGCCCTGTCACTCAAGGAGGAACTGATCCTACTAGAGGTATGAAGACCGATTATCAAAAAAAATTCAACTATCTAGACATTATCGGCTTCAATGGAAATGGAGAAGAAATAGGAGAACTAGAACACTTCCACAAAAACTACCCAACACTTTGTGCCATTGCTACAGAGGTACCGCACACTTATCAAACCCGTGGCGTATACCGAAGCCAGACACAATGGAGAAGACGGGATTTCCCCGCTCCTTGGGAAAAAGGAAACATAAACTGGGAACAATTTAAACATCGGGTCTTTCCTATACCTGACCTGACGGAAAAAGAATGCTTCCCCGAAGAATCCGATTATCCCTATTATCAATCGTCCTACGACAATGCTTCTGTACGTATCAGCGCCCGTAAATCATGGCAACGCACCTGTTCTTTCCCTTGGTTAATGGGAGAATTCCGATGGGGCAGTTTTGACTATTTAGGTGAAGCCGAATGGCCTCAACGATGTGGCAATTTCGGTATTATCGACATAGCTGCCATTCCGAAAGACGCCTATTTCCTCTACCAAAGTTTATGGACCGACAAACCAATGGTACACCTTCTTCCGCATTGGACGCATCCGGGAAAAGAAGGAAAAACAATTCCCGTAGTCATTTATACCAACTGTGATGCAGTAGAGTTATTTATAAATAATGTATCTTTGGGCAGTAAACCTTATACAGGGGAGCAACTGATATGGTTAGTTCCTTATTCGCCCGGAAAAATAGAAGCCCGAGGCATAAAAAAAGGAAAAATCGTGGCAACAGACTGTTATCAAAGTGCAGAAGCACCTCATTCTGTCGCCCTTGCCAGTAACAAGTATTCTGTAAAAGCCGGTTCGGATGAAGTCATACGCATAGAGATCGACATAACAGATAAAAACGGAATTCCTTGTCCTTATGCCTCCAATGAACTCAGTTTCCACGTAAGTGGACCACTCCGGCTATTAGGGGTAGACAACGGAAACCCTACAGATATGTTTCCATACCAACAGCCCCACTGCCGTTGCTTTCGGGGAAAATGTGTAGTATTATTACAATCTGACGAAGAAAAAGGAAAAGGAACCCTGACTGTACAAGGAACAAAATTAGTAGAAAAAAAATTAATCATCGAAGTGATATGAAAAAAATTCTTTTATTACTCTGTTTATGCTTATTCATAGAAGAGGTTGCTTCTCGAGAATTAGACAAGACATTCCAGTTGCTTCCACAACCACAATCCATAGAACTGACTTCTGGAAAAGGAATCAATTATTGGGAGTTATCCTATATTCTGTCATCAGACACAACTTCCATCCCCATATTGGGAGATATGCTCAACAAACTTCCCCGTTGCCCACGAAAAGGGAAACCCATCCGGCTCCAACTCACCAGCCAGCATGTTCCTGCTTCTCCGGAAGGATACATGATGGAAATTAATGAAAAAGGAGTCTGTATATCAGCCAGAACCATGACAGGTATCTTCTACGGTTGCCAAACTTTAGAACAATTAATGGAAGACAGCCGGGATTTCAACATACTTATTCCAGCCATGCTAATCATCGATTATCCGGCCATTTCCTATCGGGCCGTGCACTTTGATGTAAAACATCATTTAGACCGCATGGAGTATTATTATCAGGAAATAGACAAACTGGCCCGATACAAAATAAACGCAGTTATTTGGGAGCTGGAAGATAAACTGCGTTATACCCGACGCCCCGAAATAGGTGCCCCCAATGCCATCAGCAAGCAGGAAATGCAAGCCTTATGCCGCTATGCCAAAGAACGGAATATTGAAATAACCCCCTTGGTCCAAGGTTTGGGACATGCCGGTTTTATTTTAAAACATCATTGGGAACTACGTGAAAACCCCGACAGCGACTGGGAGTTTTGCCCATCTGACCCTCGTACCTATGATTTGCAATTCGACCTTTACCGGGATGCTATCGAAGCCATGCCTTACAGCAAATACTTACATATAGGAGGAGATGAAATTACCGCCATAGGCATAGACCAACGCTGTAAAGCCACCGGAAAAACTCCATTTGAACTACAAATGATCTGGTTGAAAAAAGTATGCGATTTCGCAACAGCTCACAACCGCATTCCTATTTTCTGGGATGATATGCCATTAAAATACGGCGGTGTATGGGATTTGGTCAACAGTAATGAAACCCAGGATGAAATAGCAGCAAAATGGAACGATAAAAAATTGAATGAAAGCATCAAATTATTCCCCAAAGAATGTGTGTATATGCGATGGAACTACAAAGATGCCACCCAACCGGGGCATCAACGCATTTTACAATGGTATCATGACAAAGGACTGAAAGTAATGGGAGCTACCGCTGCTTCGTGTGGCAGTTCTCCATTTATACCGCGTGAAAATTCACTGGCCGGCTATATCAAAGGATTCAGCAAATTAGTTGCTCAAAATCAACTGGAAGGAATTTTGGCCACAGCATGGGATGATGGTTCCCCACACTCTGAAACGGTGTGGCGTGGATACATCGCACAGGGAGAATATGGCTGGAACCCAACAGCACGGACAGTCGAAGCCTTCAAAGCCGCACATGCCCAACGAGAATTTGGCTTTCATCCAAATGACAACCATATGGCTTTTCTGGATGAACTGGAACAAGAAGCATTTTTCTTTGATGATGCCCTGGTCAATTCGGGAAGGCGCAATCCGGCATGGGGAACTACTGATTTTACTTTAATCAGCCTACCGGATCCAGACGCACCGGGAGCATGGAGCCGTACCTACCAACAAAAAATAGCCCAAGCAAAGGTGGAACAAAAACGATATGAAAAAATATGCCAAGGCATAAAAGAGGCTAAACAACATGCTTTACGCAACCGCTATACATTAGAGGTATACGAACAGACAAATCACTTGTTCAACTTCCCTGTCCGTCTGATTCTAGCCTTGCACAACTATGATATCACTATACATGAACAAGACAAACAGACAGCATTGCAACAAATAAATGAAGTGTGCAATGACTTTCAGACCATGAGAAAACAATTGGAAGAGACCTATTCACAGACCCGTTTTATGGAACAACCTGACGGTTACATTGCTGACCAAAACCACCACAACCATCTTGCCGCCAAAACCAACAACAGCGACTGGTGGTATTATTATGAAATTCCAATGATAAGGAAGACAAGAACATGGATGAACTCTCAGACCGCCCGACAGAAAAACATTCCATAAGAAACAACGAATGAAACTTTAATATAAAAAATAATATGAACCTTATAATACAACACTACTTTATGAAACAACATTTTTTATCTTATCTCATCGCCCTGCTGCTATTTCCTCTCTATGAGATGCAAGCAGCCTACCAGCCTGAGTTTTCTACTGCCGGTTTCTATGAACTGGCAAACTCCGGACGTGA
>UMEP01004234.1_pt1 | contig 11350 bp, 10 predicted proteins | sample 1964771 | NCBI WGS metagenome assembly UMEP01 (sample SAMEA4836022, study PRJEB28245) | human gut metagenome | biome: gut microbiome; material: fecal sample | place: Denmark | collected 2008 | reverse complement strand
TGCAGCCGCCAACAGGCCTACAACGGCAGGACGCAACCCCAGGAATATGCTCTGCACGGTCTGTGTGTTCATGTACTTCATGAACATCCTTGCAATAAGTATGATAAGTATCAGCGAAGGCAGCACAAGCGCGAATGTCGCCGTAAGGCTGCCCAGCATCGACATGCCATAGCCGAAACCTGCGTTGTGTACGGCCGTATAGCCGCAGTATGTGGCTGAATTGATGCCTATCGGACCGGGAGTCATCTGGCTTATAGCCACAATGTCGGTAAACTCGGAAGTGGTAAGCCAGCCGTGGTTGTGGACAATCTCGCCCTGGATAAGCGACAACATGCCGTATCCGCCGCCGAAACCGAACAGCCCGATTTGGAAAAACGTTATGAAAAGCTCTAAAAATATCATATCTAAGAATTTATCGATTATGAACCAAGGATTAACCTGAACGGCCGGGCATCATCACCCTGCTAAAACATGAACCTAAGAGGCCGGCAGGGGAAACGACACCCTGTATTGCCACGCCGCCCAGGATCAGTTTCCCGAATCCTTATTCCGTCGGTTTTATGTATTTACCGTAAACATAACCGCCGATGCCGGCTGCAAGGACTACATATATAGGCGAAACGCCGAGCATCCATATTGCAAGGGCGCAGGCGATGGGAATCCAGCAGTTGGTCAGCGTTATCCTGGCACTCTTGGCCATATTGAACGTAGGCACGGCTATCAGCGCCACCACGGCCGGTCGTATGCCGCGGAATATCGCCGACACCACCTTGTTGTCCTCGAACTGGTGGAAGAACATGGCTATCGCCAATATTATCAGGAATGAAGGCAAAGCCGTTCCGAGACTGGAACAAACCGCCCCCTTGATTTTCTTCAGCTTATAGCCGATAAACACGCTGACGTTGATGGCAAGGACGCCTGGGCAGCTTTGTGAAATTGCTATTATGTCTAAAAACTCTTCCTTGTCCAGCCATTTGTGTTTGTCTACGACTTCGGCCTCGATCATCGGTATCATGGCATATCCTCCACCGAAAGTGAACAGGCCTATCTTGAAAAACGTCTTAAAGCTCTCAATGTAAAAGTTGGACATTGTGTGAATATATAAATAAAAAAGAGTGAAGGAGAGGACGAACAAGCATAGCCGCCTTGCAGGCATGTGCCGGGAACAAGAGGCACAACCCAAGACACGTTCATGCTTACCCGCCGTCTCCCTTACTTCTTATAACAAACTATTTCCTGTTCTCAATCCACTTGCGGGCATTGACAAAGGCCTCCATCCACGGCGTAACGTCGTCGTTGCGGCGGTCTGCCGGATACCATGCGTTCTGCCATGGGAAGATTGCACGCTCAAGGTGGGGCATCATTGCCAGGTGGCGTCCGTCGGCCGAACAGATACCGGCAACGGCATAGTCGGAGCCGTTGGGGTTGCCTGGATATTCGGCATAGTTGTATTTGGCTACAACATTATACTTGTCCTCGCCCTCGGGCAGGTAGAACTTGCCTTCTCCGTGGGCCACCCAGATACCAAGCTTGTTGCCGCTCAGCGAGCCGAACATTACGCTGTCGTTCTGCTGTATGTCAAGGCTGAGGAAGCTGCTCTCGAACTTGTGCGAGTTGTTGTGCAGCATCTTGGCTTTCTTTCCGTGCTCGGGATTGATGAGGTTGAGCTCTACCATCAGCTGGCAACCGTTGCAGATGCCGAGCGACAGGGTGTCCTCGCGGGCGTAGAACTTGTCGAGCGCCTCCTTTGCCTTCGGGTTGAAGAGGAACGCTCCCGCCCATCCCTTGGCGCTGCCGAGTACGTCAGAGTTAGAGAATCCTCCGCAGAACACGATCATGTTGATGTCCTCAAGGGTCTCGCGGCCGCTGATAAGATCGGTCATCATTACGTCCTTGACGTCGAAGCCTGCAAGATAGAGCGAGTAAGCCATCTCGCGCTCGCCGTTGGTTCCCTTCTCGCGGATTATCGCAGCCTTGATTCCTGACGGCTCGCGGCGGTCGGCAGAGATGCCGTACTGCGACAGTTTACCTGTAAAGTCGTCGTTGAACTTCATCTCCAACGGCTGCTTCTTATAGTTTTCATGACGTGCGTCGGCGCATCCGTTCATGCTCTGGTCGCGATCAAGCAGGTAAGAAGTCTTGTACCATACGTCGCGCATTGCGTCGATGTCGAACTCGTGTGTGAAGTCGCCCTTGCTTACCTTCAGCTTGCGCGAAGCAGTGTCGGGGCGTCCGATGCAGGCGTAGCATACTCCGTTGTCGTCCATCAGGTCCTCGAAGTCGTCCTTGTGGTCTTCAGATACCTGGACGATGACGCCGGGGTTCTCTGCCAACAGCATCTTGACGATGTCGTCGCAGTCGAACATGTCGAGGCTTATGTCGAGACCGCCGTCAACATTTGCAAAGCACATCTCAAGCAGCGTGGTAACCATACCGCCTGCGCTGATGTCGTGTCCGGCCATTATCCAGCCGTTGCTTATCAGCTCCTGAAGGGTGTTGAAGGCGTTGCGGAAGTATTCAGGGTTCTTCACCGTGGGCACGTCGTCGCCCACCTTGCCGAGCGACTGTGCGAATGCGCTGCCGCCGAGGCGAAGCTCGTCGTATGAGAAATCTATGTGGTAAAGCAGTGACTTCTTGTCATTGACAAGTACGGGTGAAACCACCTTGCGCACGTCTGACACCTCGCCGCCGCTGCTTACGATTACTGTTCCCGGGCTGATTATCTTCTGTCCGTCGGGATATTGCTGGCTCATGGATAGCGAGTCCTTACCCGTAGGCACGTTGACCTTGATTGCGCAGCAGAAGTCAGACAGGGCCTTGACGGCACTGTAAAGGCGTGCGTCCTCACCTTCCTGCGAGCGGCAGGGCCACATCCAGTTGGCAGAGAGGCTTACGCTGTCGAGGCCTTCCTCGAGCGGAGCCCACACGATGTTGGTCAGCGACTCGGCAACCGACAACACGCTGCCTGCCTCAGGCGATGCCAGACCTGCCTGCGGAGCGTGTCCGAGGGCTGTTGCTATACCCTTCTTGCCACGATAGTCGAGGGCAACCACGCCGCAGTCAGACAGAGGCAGCTGTATACGGCCCTGGCACTGCTGGCGTGCTATCTTGCCTGTTACGCTTCGGTCGACCTTGTTGGTCAGCCAATCCTTGCAGGCTACGGCCTCAAGCTGGAGCACGCGGCTTACGTATTCGTCGAGCACCGCACCAGGATTTGAATGCGAGTAGCTTACGTCTTCGTAGTGGCGTTCAACGGTCTTGTCCACCATGTAGGTCTTGGGCGAGTGGCCGAACATCTGCGCCACGTCGAGGTCGAACGGCTTGACACCGTCGCCCTGCACGAACGAGAAGTGTGCGTCGCCCGTGGTTTCGCCGACCACATACAGCGGGGCACGCTCGCGCTCGGCTATCTTGCGCACGTGTTCGATATGTTTTTCGTCAATGAGCAGACCCATGCGCTCCTGACTTTCGTTTGCTATAATCTCCTTGCTCGACAGTGTCTTGTCGCCGATGGGCAGCTTGGTCATGTCTATCTGGCCGCCGCACTCCTCGACAAGCTCCGACAGACAGTTGACGTGGCCTGCCGAACCGTGGTCGTGGATGCTGACAACCGGGTTGACGTCTTCCTCGCACAGGGCGCGCACAAGGTTGTATGCACGCTTCTGCATCTCGGGGTTGGCGCGCTGCACGGCGTTAAGCTCGATGCCGTTGCTGTAACGGCCGGTATCAACAGACGACACGCTGCCGCCGCCGAGACCGATGCGGTAGTTGTCGCCGCCGACAACCACGACCTTGTTGCCCTTCTGCGGCTCCTTCTTCAGGCAGTCGCGCTTCGTGCCGTAGCCGACGCCTCCGGCAAGCATGATAACCTTGTCGTAAGCGTACTTCTCGTCGCCTTCCTTATGCTCGAAGGTAAGCACCGAACCGGTGATCAGCGGCTGACCGAACTTGTTGCCGAAGTCTGACGCACCGTTGGAAGCCTTTATCAATATCTGTTCAGGCGTCTGGTACAGCCACTTGCGCACGGGCAGTATGTCTTCCCAGTCGCGTTTGGTTGAAGGGGTAAGAGTGGAGAGTGAAGAATCATCCTCTTTCAACCTTGGATAAGAGGTCATGTAGACGGCCGTTCCGGCGATTGGCCACGAGCCTACACCACCGCCCATACGGTCGCGTATCTCTCCGCCGGTACCTGTTGCGGCACCGTTGAACGGCTCTACGGTCGTTGGGAAGTTGTGTGTCTCGGCCTTCAGCGAGATAACGCTCTCTATGTCCTTTATGCGGAAATAGTCGGATGTTGACTGGTCTTCCGGTGCGAACTGCTCGATTACAGGTCCCTGTGAAAAAGCCACGTTGTCCTTGTATGCACTAAGTATCTTGTGCGGATTCTCCTTTGTCGTCTTCTTAATCATGTTGAAGAGCGACGACTCCATCTCCTTGCCGTCGATGATGAACACACCGCCGAATATCTTGTGGCGGCAGTGCTCCGAGTTGATCTGTGCGAAGCCGAATATCTCAGAGTCTGTAAGCGGCCTGCCCAGCTCCTTCTCTATCTTGTGCAGATACTCTATTTCCTCGGGCGACAGTGCGAGGCCCTCCTGCTCGTTGTACTCCTCAAGGTTGTCAACGTGCTTTATGGGCTCGGGCTTGTGGTCGACGGTGAACACATTCTGGTCGAGCCCTTCGTACATGCGTTGCAGCATGGGGTCGTAGTCGGCGTCCTTGGAGCTTACCGGGAAGTATTCCTCAATACGCGAAATGCCGTTCAGATTCATGTTTTGTGTAATCTCAACGGCATTCGTACTCCAGGGTGTTATCATCTCGCGGCGCGGGCCTACGAAATAACCGCCGAGGCAGTTGTCTTCTACGAGTGTGGCGTCGCCATAAAGCCAGCACAGTTCCTTTATTTCATCGTTATTCAGCTGATGGTCAGCTTCGGTTGCAATAACGCTTTGTGATGGAGTTCTGAAAAAAAGAATCATAACTTAGACTATTTTGTTTTAATCGTTTACGCAGATATTGAGAATAATAGGTGCAAACTTACGTAAATTCTGCGGAAAAAACGAATAAACTTAAAAGAATAAGAGTTTTTACGTTGAAAGTCAGCCGCTTTACTGTTGGCGACTGCTGATTTATACACAAACAAGCGCTGCATTTCTGCCTGAAAACCGATGAACTGCCGGCACCTGTTTCTATTAAAACCGGCACACGCACACTCATGTAGCGCCGGCTTTATTTCATCAAGAGCAAACGCACAAACCGACGGCGCAGCACAGCCTCAACGGCAACTGCTCCACACTTATGCGCCAACCTGTAAAATGATTACTGCACAGGCCGGAACCGCAAAACACCAACACTAAAAACACCAACCGTGTTGCTTCACAATACCGGCCTCTCTGTAATAGGTTACCTTTCGCTGTCTGAAAGGTAACCTATTGCACGATAAAAGGCACCTTTCACGCGCTGAAAGGTGCCCTTTTGCGTTCCCGTTGGCATCCTTTTATGCAGTCGTTTGTGTCCTTTTAGCGTGAGTTCGGCATAATCCGCTGCATTACATTCATAGTTCCGTTCCGTACAATCCGATGAAACACGGCATTCGTCCTCCGCCATGTTGCCATCCACGTGTATGGATGTTCGGCTTGAGTGTCCGTGTAATGCAGCCCCCTCCCAACCTCCCCGAGGGGAATGAAAAGGCAGCCCCTCCCGCCCTCCCCAAGGGGAGGGGAATGAAAAGGCTAATGTCTTAACTCCTTTACTACATAACTCCTTAACTCCTAAAGAAAAAAGGCTATTGTCTTTAACTACTTAGCGAACGTAGTGAGCGATAACTTCCTTAACTACTTTAACTACTAATATTTTAAAATAGTTACCCGGACGCTCCAACCGAGCGTCCCTATCCGTGAATGGCATTATCCGCGTAGAAAAATATTTACGTTAAAAGTTGTGGCTTAAAAATATTTTATATATATTTGCATCGCAAATCAAGACGCAATGTAGCTTCTTGATGGGGAGATTACATTACCTTGGCAATTCGTCTGCGGCACTTGACTGAACGCCGCGGAGGAAAGTAATGGGACGGCTCTTCTCCCTTAAAGCGAAACATTCACATACGTCCTGAGTCCCGTCTTGCAGGATAATAATTAACTGTTTGTAGGCTTTTTGAGCTTGCAGGTGATGATTGTTATCTATGCGGAACTTGGTCTTATCGCTTAAAAACTTTTCGGGGGGGGTATTTTTACACTAATCCATTACGGCAAAGGCGCAATAAGTCTTTGCAACGTTACTTTCCGTTTTGCTTTCATCCGTTTTGTATGCGCCGGCTACGGTCGGTGCAGGGATTGTTGTGTGCTGAACTTTCGGCAGGCAAGGGGCAAGGCTTTCTGCTTGTCCTTTTTCTGCCAAAATCAATTGATTTACCAAAACAATAAACCTTATTTGATATGAAGACTTTTGCTATTGACGGTCGTTTGAGGGTCAAGACCCTGAAAGACCACTTTAAGGAAACATTCGGAGGGACGCTTCGCGTTTATAACGGCAAAAAGAAAGCCGACGACGAAGCAACGCTGGCTTCGATACGCACGGGCGACACGGTTTCGGGGCAGGTGGAATGCACCGAGAACATGACCGTGGGCGAATTTGAACAGGAAATGTCAGACAAGTTCGGCATAAAGGTGCAGGTAGCTTCGCCAGACGACTGGGTGCTCGCCCTCGACGAATACACTCTGTCAACCGTTTGCGACATACCAAAAAATGCCACGAAAGCCAAGATGCAGGCCTTGCTCGAACAGCAGTATGCCGCCGACGAGGCGGAGGTGGATGGTGCGGCACCGGCTGAAGTGGCTGATGCCGACAAGTATGTGCCGGCGAAGAAGTCTGCCATTTTGGGCGAATATATCATCACGGTGAAGGCAAACAACTCTGTTGAGGTGTTCCGCATTTACGATAATGTGCGCGCGTCACTGCGCGAGGCCGCCCAAACGGTCGGTTTTCAGTATGACCCCGACTGGAACACGCGCCGTTTCGGTCTGACGCTTGTCAAGGCTTACGGTCAAGGTACAAGGCAAGCCACGATTGGCGAATATACCATCGCCATACGTCCGTCGGGCACGGTGGAAACTTACCGCATATATGGCAACACCATATCCGCACTGCGTGAGATAGCCGGCAATGTGGGCTTCAACTATGAACCGACGTGGAACACCCAAACGTTTGGCTCTAAGCTGGTGGATTTTATTAACGAGAATAAGTAAGTGACAAGTAAACGAGCGGACAAGTGACAAGGCTTGTTTACTGAAAAACTCGTCTGCTAAATAAAAAACAAGAACGAATGGTAAAGGTAACAGCATCAGGAAAGATGGATAAGCGCACCAAGGAGTATAAGGAACTCAAGGCGCGCTTGGCCAAGGCTCGCGCGGCAAAGGCGAAAGGCGCGGCACCGGCAAAGCCGAGGCTGAAGAAGACAGCCGCAGGCAAAGTGGACAAACGCACGAAAGAGTATAAGCAGATGGCTGCCAACATGGCAAAGGCGCGTCGCGCCAAGGGTAGCCTGAAGAACAGGCTGAAACGACTTTTCGGTTATTAAAAACAGGAGGAACTTGACTTATGAAATCATCATTAGAAGCGGTAGCTAACTTCATCGGCTTTGCAATCTGGGCCGACGGCGAGTATGACGCAACCGAAAAGGAAACGGTAGAGGAAATTGCCGATGCGTTCGGCTTCAACACGATAAAGTTCGGTATGGCCGTTGACGTGGCCCTGTCACGCATCAACCCCATGAACGAGGAACAGATTAACGCCTTCCTTGAGAAGGCCGCCCAAGACATCGACGCCGAAGAGATAGGCGAGGTGTTCGAGGCTGTGCTCCAAATGGTATTGGCCGACGGCGTGCTGGCCGAGGGCGAGGTGAACAACCTGCTGGCCATAGCCGACGCATTGGGCATGGAGCCGGCGCAGGCCGTAATGTTGCTCTGTGACATGGTGAAGACTGAACCGGAGCTGGACGTCGAAGTGAATGGGGGCGTTGAAGAATAACCTGTTGGTAAGCGTGTTGCGTGGCGATATTGAACGCTTCCTGAACACGAACACGGAGCTGATGTTCAACGAGCGCGACCTGCAAGTAAGGGTAGCCACTTGGCTGCGTGACAGTGGCCACTACGACAAGGTGGACATGGAGTATGCCGTGCCAAAGGAGGAACTGGAAGCACGTGGGCTGGAGTTGAAAACCCTGTCGTTCCCTTGGAACAACGACCTGTCAATCGACGTTGTGGTGGAGAGGCTGGGTGAGTTTGCCGCCGTGGAGCTGAAATACGCCACGCGCCCCGTGGATGTGAAGATAGACCGCTTCGGCGAACCGTTGAGAACCCATTGCCTCATCGTGAAGAACCAGGCCGCCAGCGACTTAATCATGTATAACTACTGGAAAGACGTGCGCCGCATAGAGGCGTTAACCCAATGTTACCCCGCCGTAAAAGGCGGTGTGGCCTTGATAGTAACCAACAACGTGACTTACTGGCGTGAGCCACGCACGGATTCGGGTTACAGGGCTTTCTCCACCTATGATGGCAACACCCGTAGCCCCGGCCTCTTGCAATGGGACACGGACATTGCGGAAAGCGTCCGCCGCACGCATCCCGACTTTGAACTGCGGGGTACTTACCCCTGCCGTTGGGCTGATACGGCCGTCAACGCCCGTTCCGCCGTAGGCAGGGAGAAGGCGCCCTTCAGATATATGTTGTCGGTGGTAGAGTGTTAGGCCGGGTTCATTAACCTAAAACAAGAATAATCATGAGCAAAGAATCAATCAGGGCTTCAATCAACGTGAAGAAAGCCGAGATAGCACGCATAAGGACGAGCATAGCCCAAGAGCGTTCACGCAAGAAGGAGGCGAGCGAACGGTATAGCGCAAGGATTAAGACGGCAAGCAGCAAGCCGACCAAGGACTCTTACCGGCGCGAGAAGGCCTCGGTCATGGCGCACTATGAGGCCAACATCCGTTCATACCAGACGCGCATCGCTTCTCTACAGCGAAATATCGTCTCGCTACGTGAGCAACTTAAATACGCAAAGTAACCGATACGAACATTAAAAACATCATTGACGATGGAAAATAAAATCAGAGTTTACGGAAAAGCGCAAAACCGTACTGCGCTGGGCATCATGCACGCTTATATGCTGATGAACCCCGACGCCACGCTTGAAGACCTGCGCGAGGCATTCCCCGACAGCCTCAATCCCGACTCAGGCGTGAAGAAAAACTTTATCTACGCCGAAGAGAAAGGCACGGATGCCAACTGGGAAGGTTTCTTTAAGGCTGACGACGAGGTGTTGCATACGGGCGACGGCAGGCAAGTGGCCGTGGTGAAGATGTGGACTAAGCCCTCGTTTGAGCGGCTTGTCGCCCATGCCGCACAATATGGCATAGAGGTGGCACAGTTTGATGAGGCCGAGAAAGGCTTTGGCCGCAAGGGTGGATACCGCCTTGAATACCTCAACGGATGGATGCCGCCCACGGAAAAAGAAGAACCTGTGCGTGAAGAACCTGTGCGTGAAGAGCCCAAAAAGAAGTCGAAGGCATGGCTATGGATAATCCTTGTAATCATAATCATCGCCGCAGCCTTGGCCGCGTTGTTCGCCATGAAGAAAGAGCCTGAAGTGAAAGTGGTGGAAAAGGTTGTGGAGAAGAAAGTCGTTGTGCGTGACACTGTGTTTGTTGAGAAAATAGCCCAGATACAGGAAAACTTCAACGCCGCCCAGTTTGAGAAAGACAAGGCCGAGCTGAACGACGACGCGAAGATTGCGCTGCACGACCTTGCAACCCTTATGAAACAGAACAAGGACATAAAGTTGAGCATAGAGGGACACACGTCAAGCGAGGGCGATGCCGCCAATAACCAACTGTTGTCTGAGCAGAGGGCGAAGGCTGCGGTTGATTTCCTTGTGCATCACGAGGGCATCGACTCCACACGCCTGCAAGCCGTGGGCAAAGGTTCTACAGAGCCAGTTGACCCGAACAGCCCCGAGGCTAACCGCCGCACGGAGTTCAAGCTCATACGATAACCAGTGTAGGGATAGCGATGTGGGCTTTATTCCTTGCCATAGGTGGCCTGATATGGAGCATATTTTACGGCTTTTTCTGGGTAATCAAGTTCAGCTTCATGCTTATCTACAATATGTTTCGTTACATGGCATTGGGCGTGGCATACGTGGTAAAGCGTATTTTGGACTTGCCTTTCGGTTGGGCTATCCTTTTGGGGCTGTTCATCATCATGCTGCTCATACAGGCCATCTCATCGTAAGCCGGGCATGGCCTAAAATTGGAAATGATAATAACTGAATATTAACACATTAAACAAATTAAGATTATGGCAGATTTAAAAGTTTCAGGCAATCTGACTGTTGCCGGTTTGAAAAAGCGTTTCAAGGCCACTTTCGGCTGTTCGCTCCGTGTTTACACTACGTCTACGTGCAAGTCATACGCCAAGGACGACGCCACGTTGGCTTCAATCCGTGCAGAAGGTGCCAAAGGCGGCGAGCTGACCGTCGGCAGCAACCTGCGTGTAGGAAACTTCGAGAAGAAGATGGAAGAGGTGTTTGGCGTTTACGTACAAGTGGCCACACCAGACGATTCCAAACTTGCCAAGAACGACATCACGTTGGCAGCGGCAGGTAAAGAATGATTTTATTGTTGAATAAAATGGCAGACAGGTAAGTTGTATGTTGACGCAAACATCTTCCCTGTCTGTCAATCATAAATTTTAGGCTGTAAAATATGAAGATACCTGGATTGTCATTTTCATGGAAACGTGCTTTGGGCATAACAAAAGTGAAGCAGAAGATTGCACGAACTACAGGGATACCAACCACACGCGGCGGACTTGAACGTAAAGTCGGCGGCTTGGTTTTGGGTGCGTTGTTTGGGAAGAGGCGGCGTAGGCGGTGATAAAATTGCGGCGTTAAAAAGGTATTATGGATTTCAATAAGTTTAAGAAGAAGCTGCAAGATGGCGTTGACTCTGCCAAAAGCAAGATGCAGCAAATAGACACCGATGCCTTTAAGCGGCAAGTGGATGAGAAACTATGTAATGCGAAGGCAATGGCGGAAGGTTTAGGCGACAGTGCTTTAGGGCTGGGTGCGAAGGTTGCCGAAGGCGTTGGCAAAGGGATTGACGGTTTGAAGGCGCAGGCAGGTAAAGCCACTGAGACGGTAAACCAAGCCTTTGACGCAGCGTCGGCCAATGTCAAGACGGCACTTGAGGCGTGCGGCAAGAACATGGATGAGTTTAAGACCGGCGTCGTCGATAACATAAGCGATTCAGAAAATTTAGTTTTTCCCTGGGTCTTGCGTTTATTTTCTT
>UMEP01061504.1_pt1 | contig 11374 bp, 12 predicted proteins | sample 1964771 | NCBI WGS metagenome assembly UMEP01 (sample SAMEA4836022, study PRJEB28245) | human gut metagenome | biome: gut microbiome; material: fecal sample | place: Denmark | collected 2008 | reverse complement strand
GTCCGTCCGCCGAATCTTTTTTCAAGTAGTAAAGCCCTGCCCCCGCTCCTACAAGGATAAGTACCGCCACAATCCCTATCACCCATTTCAACGGCTTCTCATACCGCGGATAATATTCGTCTATCTTCCATACATTCCAAAGGTAATACATACACCCTGTCGAGACAAGTGCGGCAATCCATGCCGTGCGGCTCATCCCCGCAGGCAGCACAAGCACGATGGAAATCATCGCGACAAGGGCTACCGGCTTATGGATATCCCGGTAAGTACGGCTTATATACTCGAAGTAGGCCAACGGAAACACCATGGCAAGGAAGCCCGAATAAGGTCCGGGATTAGCAAACGACCCGGTCACGGCGAAACGGGCATGATTGGAAGGAAGCCAGCCCCATAGCTGGGCCAATCCCCACACGGCTTCCACTATCCCATACAGCATGAGCGCCAACGCTGCCATGTCGCCCACGTAGTCATAAAGCAACTCGCGACCTTTCTTTACCAGCATACAAATAAAATACAACGCCAGCACAACCGCCCAGCAACCATACATCCATTGCCAGGCTTCTTCTTGCGTTCCCATCGGCATATCGCCCGCGTTCATCAGCAGCACACTGAGCGACATCGCTACCACCACAAAGATAATAATCTCTGCCGCCTTGTCTTTCAAAATCATATATCCATCCATTCCTTATCTTTTTAATTCCATCATCCTGTCCGGATTACAAACCTAAAGATTTCATGACAACCGGACAAATATCTTATATAAATTCAACATAAAATCTTATTTCAGGTTCCGTTTAGATTGAGTTTAGGTTCTATTTATATTCCGTTTATTTTTCTCTATGTTACATCATTCATGCAATGATATGCCAAACCGTTCTCACCCGTACACAAATGTTACATACGGGCTATTTTTCACTCAATACGCTTCCATACCCGCTTCCAGTCTACCGAACCCGTATACGGATCGACCGATTTCCATATCCTTGTAGCCTTGCCCACGATGTAACATTCGGGCAACAAGCCCCAGTAACGCGAATCTTGCGAGTTAAAGCAATTGTCGCCGCCCATAAAATAATAATTCTCGCGAAAACGGTAACCCGTTATCCGTTTGCCCTCCAAATAGAAGCCATCGTCCTTTTGCACCAACTTTCCCCTCTGCTCCCATTCTATCAGGTTCCTGTAAAACAGGTAATGGTTCCGGTTCATTTCTATCGAATCGCCACGCGCAGGAACATACAACGGACCGAAATCCTTTACCGTCCAGCCCAGCAACGAATCGTATGGAAACGTGTAATAAGAACGGTTACGCACCATCTCCTCCCTGCCCGATTTTTTGGACAACAGCCGTGAAAGCCGTTCCTGTGCCTCCGTGTTCCCCACCGGGACATCTGTTCCACGCACCAGGTAACATGCATCCCTTATCTCCACCGTATCTCCCGGCACGCCGATGCAACGTTTCACGTAATACAACATGACGTCGAACCCGATGCTGTCCCAACGTTCGGGGTAAGGGAAATTGAATACCAGCACTTCCCCACGGCGGAACTCTTCCAAGCCGGGCAATCTCCGTATCTCAAACGGACGGTGCTCAGCCGCATCCCATACATCGAATATCCGTGCCCCTTTCAGCGGTTTGTTCACCCATACATAGTCGCCCGGACGCAACACAGGCACCATCGAATCGGAAGGGATAGAGAACGAAGCAAACAGGAACACCTGACCTGCGATGCGCAACACAATCCATGCCGCATACAGGCATACCGACCACATCACTGCCGTGTACGCCCTGCCTAACCACTTCTTGAAGTTTATCCGTATCCGTTTCATCCGTCCAATATCAATTTGCCAACTATGCTCACCAGAATATCTGCATCCCGTCGCGGTACTCGAAAATCCGCTCGTCTTGCCCACGCGTATGGTTGCGCAGGTACAGCAGGCTGCCGGCAGGAACACGGTATGCCAGCGAGTCGGACACGGCAGTCATTACACCAGCCGAACGCCACTCGCCGACGCAATAGAACAGTTCGTAACGGTCGCCCCGACGGATGTAGTCGTCACGGTTGCGCGGCGTATAGACGATACTCCTTATTATATAAGGCTTCCCAAGGTCGAGTCCTGTCCAGCCGCCATCGGCTTCCGGATAGTCGAAAGAGGTATAGGGGTCGCCGTCGAAAGCATTCGTATATTCGTGCCCGCTGTTGTCACCCGGCGTGCCGATTACTTTTCCCCTCAACGGCAAGCTATCCGGCTGCACACCGTAAAAGGCTATTTCAGCCACATCGCAATGGCTGCCCGCCTTACCCCGGTAGCGCACATAGCGGTAGGGCTTGCGGTGGTCTGTCTGTACCTTAGTAAATAAACGGTAAGGGCGGTCCTTTACTACAAAAAGTGTATCGGCATGGCGGAAGCGGCTGTCATTGCTGCCTTCGAACACGCCTCCTATCATGCGACCGCTCACACCGTCCAGGTAAAGCGGAAACTTATGGAATACCGTCACCGGCTCTTCCCGTTCTCCGGGCGAGAGGAAACGTATCTCGCCCGTGGGACGCTCCAGCACGAACGGGTCGGAACGCATCTGCAGCTGCCCGCCGGCATACGAGGCAAGCCGGAACACCATCTGTCCCTCCACATCGCGGAACATTGCTTCGCCGTCCGACAAACGGCACCATGCCAGCGGAGTCCAGTCCATCCGGCAAGAAGCGCACAGGTACAACAGTTCGTCTTCCTGTACAGGCGGATAAATCCGGTCCTCCGCTATCCGAACGGTATGGTTCTGTTTGCCAGCATATACAGCGGTCACGTCCTCCATGCAAGGATAACGGAAGGCGGGGGGCAGGTCTTCAGGTGCCGTGCGGAGCGAATCTGTCATCCGCCGGTTCAGGCTGAACGTGGAGCGGTACACTTTCCCTTTCGGATCCCAATACGCATCTGGATTGGCTCCGTCGGTCATGTTGTCAAGCAAAGTGAAATAATACCCACGACCCTCCTTGTCGAACATCACGTTCCAGCTGTGCGGAGCGTTGCGGTTGCCGCGCATCAGCATGATGTCTTTGGCACACGGAAGCCCCACCGCCCTATATACATACAACAACAGGTCGGTAAACTCCTTGCAGCTGCCCGAACGCCATTCCACCGTCTTCGGCCCGATATGCGGACTGGGCTCGAACTGTCCGGTAAAATATATCGGAACCTTGCGCAGCGAGTCGAACAACGCTTCCGACACAAAGCGCGGGTCCTCCGCTTCGGGCAGCTTACGTATGCTGTCCAGCAGCGGGTTATACCGCTCGTAAATCTCTTTACGCCACGATACAAGCCGTTCGTCACCCACCCGGTAAGGCAGGATGTATTCACAGAACAGGCTGAACGGCACGTTCTTGCCCCAAGGCTGCTCACGCCACACCTTGAATGCCCACTCGATGTTCTCTATCAGGTACTCGGGCGAGATGCCCACGTCACTTGTCTGCCGCAGGCTGGAAACGTCCAGCCTGCCGTAAGCGCGTCTGACCGAGTCCAGCACTGCCGCAGGCGTGTACCTGCCGGTGGAGTGCAGCTCGTACAATTTCAATTGCGCGTCCATTGAGGGAGCATCGTTCGTGGCATGATAAGGAAGGTTCGCTATCAGGAACAAGGCGGCACGGTATTTCAGCGAATCGTCCTTGCAGTGGTCAAGCACACGCTGAAGCTGTGGGTTCTCAGCCAACACGTCGTCCACGCCGGGAATAAAAGTCTTCTGCCTGCCGCAGCCACAGAGCAGGAGGAGCGACATCAAAGGGATAAACAAAGGTTTCATCGGTTCGGAATTTTTCATCGGAAAATTTGAAAAGCAAGGAAAACAAATCAATTGGTTCTTATTTTCAGCAGTTTTTCAGGTCCACCAAAAACAAGGCAACCGTCTTTCATGGCAACCAGAGCACCTAAAGAATCCAACGTATCCTTATCAACCTTAAACAATTTAGGAGATGACAAGTCATCATGGCTGAACCGCAACACATAAAAATCTTCCTTACAGAAAAAAGAAACAGCCACATTGTCTCCATCCGAAAGCATGTTGGTGGAATAAATCTTTCCATCAGCTGCGATACTGCGCATCAAATCCAGCGGGTTCTCCTTGGTCATTCCCGAAAAGTCTGGCCACAAACCATGAAAATCCAGTTCGCAAAACACTTCGGCATGTCCGCCATAACATTTATAAATCTTCGGTTCTACAGCAGGCAAGTACAGGATGGTATCATTCGATACACCTACAAACACATTGTAGCTGGCAAACGTCACGTTTTCCACTTCGGAAGGAACCGGCAAGACCGCTTTCCTGTTGCCTCCTTCCACATAAACCAGCTTGTCCTTATTCGGACCATACGCCACATTACCACGGTCATACCACACACCGCCACCGGCACCGGACTCACAGAAGAAATGGTTCGCCTGGGCCTCGGCATCGTCTTTATAGAGAAATGACAAGTTACGGTCCAAATAAATCCGCTGGGAGGTGGAATAGGTATCAAGGAGCACGACTCCTGAAGGTACGACATTGAAATCTACAATCCCGACAAATTCATCCGGGCCGTTTCCTCTCTTGGTATACGAATTTACAAGCACGCCTTCGGAATTATACAGGTAAAGGCCGGGGTCTTTCCAAGAGTCCAGAATCAGTATCGAATCTCCCATCCACTCAATCTTGTTTATGTTACCTGGGAAATGACTTGACAAGGAATCGTTCAGCATAAGTACGTTTATAGATGATGCCGCCTCCTTTAGCGGCAGGGCATCATCAAGATTCACTCGAATCGTACAGGCTTCCACATCTGACTTTTTTTCTGTGCACGACACCATCATTAATGACATAATCATGCTGAACATACTAATTTTTAATAACTTCATATTTCATACAAATTTGTCGTTTCAACTTATCAAATGGAAAGAGAACATATACTTTCATTCTCTTTCCATCCCACTTTTTTAATACAATTCACCTATATAGTTCATGAATTGACTATCGTTTATTCATTCTTTAACGTAAACAGCAAAAGCATATTGCCATATCGTTCTTCTTCACCTTCCGACATATCATCCATCTCTTCATACGAACAAGAACCAATCAGGGTATCCCCTATCTGCCAACGGGGAAAGAAAGGGATTTTCCCATTGCTATCCACCACCATGCCAGTCTTCTGCACAGCCATGTCCGGTGAAGAACAAGCGTAATACCTTTTATCAGCATACAGAAAACTGTTTATCAGAGACGAACCGACCTTGAAAAATTCACAGGGCATGACATCCAATGCCCCTACGGCACCTGCCTGTGTTGCATCCCCCTGATAATTGGCATCCCCATAATCATAAGACACATAAGGAGACAAAAGGTGTGCGGCTGCATCCCAACGGTAAACCGTACGCCCGGAAGGCAAGACACAATATACATCGTCCTCCCCAGATTTCGAAAACAGCTTTGAACCGGTAAATCCGCTGTTCGACACTTCCGAAGCACCAAAAGAATCTACTATCTTGCCTGAATCGTTCACATAAACCACCTGACGCAACGTATCAGACACTGCCAGGTTATAGCACAGGAAACCATCGGACACCCGTACGAAATCCAAGGCAGGAAAACCAAGCCAGACCTTACGTTCAGCCTCCAACTCCTTATTATATACATACACCGAAAGCCCACCCATATCGAGCATATAAAGGCGGCATGAGTCTGAAGAAAGGGCTACCGGCTGTATGTACTCCAACGGACCGTTGCCACGCTGGCATATTTCCCGCTCCAAACGTCCTGTACGTCTGTCAAACTTCGCCATAGACAAAGTCACCTCATCCAGCACATACACCGAATTTCCGATGCCTGCAACATCTTTCACATTTGCCACATAGCCGGACGAATCCGAACGCAACTCCAGCACTTCCGTCCGGAACAACTCATTCAGTTCTTGCTTCTGTCCGGAAAAGTCCGTCACCTCAATCGTACGGACATCCGTTTCCTGGTGGTTAGTATCTTTACAAGCCACCAGACAGAACAATACTCCTACATAAAACAGATTTCGTAACATAATGATTCCTTTACATTCATAATCTACGTCCAATCAGGAACTAAAGAAAGATTTCATCCAAGCAGCTACTTTTAACTACAGCAATAGGAACAACCATGGGAATGATATACGCCTTTACCTATCGGACTCCAATAACTTGTCGCAGTACACTTCCCTGTTGAATTGCCATACTTATCAAAACATCTGATATGCATTGAACTATACCCTCCTTCTTCCATTGGATCTTCAATCATCGCCAACGCTTCCACATTGGCAAGAGCCAAGTCAGACATCACTTCTTTATCTTGAGCTTGGTAAGCCATTACTCCGGCGACTACAGCCAAAGCGGCTGCAAACGTGATTTTCAATATATTCTTTTTCATCTTTTGCTAATTTTTTATGTTATTGTTGTTTTTCATTGATACCTGCGAAGCCGCAAATCACCGATTTGCGAATCTTCTGTTTTCTTTTTAACTTTGCAACGGTCTATCCTCCTTTCTGTTTTAGGGTTTGACTGGAGTGGGAACATACAGGTTGTCTTCCAAATACACGCTGTATTGTTTCCACTCTACAATTATACATCCAAGCACTCACTTCAACCTGTATTTGATAATTATCGGATTATCATCTTCTTTTATGCTATTAATCTTGTCCAAATTATCTGCATCCAACAAGTGTTTGTCTATATACCTGTCTATTTCGTACGGATGCATAATTGAATAAAGCTGCTTGCCGTTTAAATGTAAGCAAAAATTAAGACTGGGGTTCTGCTTGTTCGAATGCAATATAATCCGCCCTGACATCCTGTCGTATATAACAGTTTCCCTGCCGCCATTCCTCATTATATAAAAATACAGATACGAATCATCCATCATTTTAATGACCGGAACAGGGTAATCGGAACGGAGAAGATAATCATTTATTTTCTCCATATTTTGAACGGTTTTCTTCAAGCTCTTTTCACTGGTCTTTTTGTCCGACACATCGCCAAAACGTTCTTCCATTTCCTCTTTCCGTACATCTTTTCCACCAAACGAATAGGTGATATATTTATTCAATTGCCGGTTCTCACCAATATTGTATATCGTATAATCCAAACACAAGGGCAAGAAATACAACCGGTCATTCATCTGTACAAAAGGGTTATAATTCATAGTCAACGTACAGACAAAATCATCAATATAAACTTCGGTTGAAGCTATCTCTTGCCTGGAATAATCACAAAAACAAATTACGGCATCTTTCTCTCCAAGCATGGTTGGCAATAAAATATACGAAATGTCATCTAATGGATAAAAACGTGAAAACGTATGGATATTCCCATTTTTCAAATCCTTCTTACCTTGAAATTGGAAGGACAAGTCATACGCATATATAATACCGAACGGATTCAGGATTTCGATGTGCTTGGTATAAGGGTTGTAAACAGCGTCTGTCAATATGGTATATTCATTCGGCCCATTTCCTCTACATGCTTTTGAATTGGAAATGTACCTGCCGTCCGCTGAAAATAAATATACTGTCTGTTTTTTATCTATAATAAGATAAACGCCTATTTCATCGTAAAACGCTATTTTATGAAATTGGTCAATAAGACAAGTGCTGTCTGTTTCAAGCGGCACCACTTCAATAGCGTCAACGAAAGCATTCATCGGTAAATCCTCATTGTCAAGATAATCTATATCAGTAACATCACGGTCGTCGGACGCCTTTTCCACACACGAGAAAAACATTACCGAAAATACGGTTATCAAAAACAGGTTTACTATCTTCATAAAAACAAGCATTTATACTTTTTGTTCTAATATCATTATTCAATACTTCGGTAAATAATTAATTAAACACTTAAAAGTCAGCGAGTTAAATTAACAAGAGTTAGCATAAAAGAATTGGTCAAGTGCTTGATTTTCAGTAACTTTATGTTCTCAACGCATAAGTTAAACATGGAAATATCAGGAGCACTCAACCAATATATGAATATCTGCAGGGATGCCTTTAATGGATATACCGCAAAGTTAAACAAAAGTACGAAATATGTCGTAATGGAGACACTACTTTTATTTATGGTCATACCAAGAAAAATAAACTTCACACAACTGGCACGCTACGGCAACCGTTGCGAGCAGTGTTACAGACAGACTTTTTCGAGGAAGTTTGACTGGGTGCAGTATAACCTTAACCTGATGGAAAAGCTTTTCGGTAAGAACGACAGAAAAGCTATAGCCATAGATCCGAGTATATATCCAAATCGGGAAAGCATACTCCAAATATCGGTTACTTCTGGTCCGGTGTTGCAGGGGCAGCTAAAAGAGGTCTTGAAATACTTGGGATAGGAATCATAGACATTGATATTAAAGACTGTATTATGCTCAAGGCAGGGCAGACACCAAATGCAGAAAACCTGCAAAAAAAGAATTATACTCTCATAGACTGGTATCTGCATGTACTTGATGGGATGAAGGACAGACTACTGACAATATCAAAGTACGTAGTGGCTGATGCGTATTTTGCAAAATCGGCTTTCGCTCAAGGAGTTACAGATTTGGGATTCCATCTTGTCAGCAGATTAAGGGACGATGCCAATCTCATGTATATATACAACGGTAAACCTACAGGCAAAAGAGGAAGGCCTAAAGTATATGGAGAGAAAATAGACTTTGAGAATCTAGACTATTCTAAAATGGAAAGAATAGAGAGCAACTCGGAAGATGAGGAACTCTATACGCTTGTCGCATACTCAAAGGCTATGAAGAGGAACATCAGACTTGTCATATGGAGAGGCTCAAAAGGAAAGCGCAAACTTTACTTTTCAACTGACATCAATATGTCCGGCAAAGAAGTCATTGAATTTTACAGGACAAGATTCCAAATCGAATTCTGTTACCGTGATGCGAAACAATACACCGGATTATATCACTCACAGGCAAGGGACGAAAGAAAACTTGACTTCGCATTCAATGCTTCATTTACCGCTATCAATGCAGCAAAGATAATGATGAAACAATACAATGTCCCGTTTTCTGTTGAGTCACTCAAGTCTCTGATTTTTAACTCATATCTGCTAGACCGATTTTTCAAGCTGTCTGGCACAAGACCAAACAAGAAGATAAATGCTAAACTTGTCAAAGAACTCATTGATATAGCTGCCTATAGGGCAGCGTAAAAATATTTACAAATAATAATTTTATAACTAACTATTGTTCAAGTAAAATACGACTAAATATTGATTGGATTTTCCAATAAAATCTACAAAAAACGGCTATATTCAATTAGACTTCAAAGCCACTTCTATAATTTATGCTATATACATTATTTTTAAAATACCACCATTATACTTATCAATTTACATTATCATCTATTGAAAAACGAAGCAATTCTGTTTCACCTTTCTCCGCTATGGCATAAATGATTTTATCCTGATCATCCACACAAAAATTCTTTATTGGATAATCCAATTCAAACTTGAAATCTGGCTTGCCATCCCATTTGATACGATAAATGCTATTCCCTTGAAAAGCTTCCAGTTTTGAATCAGCGAAACTTTTTCCGGAATATAACAAATATATGTAAGAGTCTGTTGCATAAGCCGCTAAAAAAGCCTGTTTACAATGGGCACTTACCGGTGCAGAAAATTCATTTTCATTCTCCTCCGGCCTATATTCCGGATATCCTCCTGCAAAATGATAGGTTTCTTCTATCTTGACACTATCAACCGAATAAATGGAAAATATAGGTGCTGACCGGACTGCATAAACTAATTTATCCAACGAAGGATTCATACATAAAGTACCTTGATAGGCCATGCCACGCAAACGGTTGGATATGGAACGTTCTTGTTGGTCTCGATAAGGATATTCTCCCCAATAGGCAACCGCGCCATGCGGGTCGGTCAAGGTTAACATATTGTTATCATAAAAGCCCATCCCTACAAAAGAATTAAAACGGGTAGCATATACTTTAGTGCTAAGCAAACTGTCTTTCTTCACTAAAGAATATTCTTCAATCCCTCTTTTTATATCATGCAGATTGACTTGAACTAATTCATGCTTAAAACAATCATAAATCCCCAGCAAAGAATCCGAAGGCATTCTGGCTAAAGAAAATACTTGCAAGAATTCATTTCCCCCCTGACCTTTCCGGCCAAATGACCATATTCTGCCGTCTTCATGACGCAAATCAATCATTGTAAAAAGAGAATCTGCTATATTATCATAAATCACAAGATTTGAATCCACACAATGCATCAAAAAAGGCTGCCCTAACATAAGCCTTTCCGTAAACAATTGCCGACCTTTTAATTGTTTTACAACAAATGACTTATCAAACTCTTGCATCGACACATCATCTTGCTGCTGACAAGCAGTGATTAAAAATATTTCAACAACTAATGCTACTATTACAAATCTTAATTTAACCATAATTTTCATCTTTTAATTAAGGGACTTTCTGCAAACTTGCTCGTTCTATAGAAAGTCCCACTATTCACTACATCCTATGAATAATGAATGTAACGATCACCTATACAACCGCCTCAACCCCAAAATTTACAAAAATCAAGGGTTTGCGTAAAACAACCACTACAATCATTCCCTACTTCATAAGAAGCCAAAGCTTCCACATTATCCAATGCTATGTCTGACAAAAAAACACGTTGCGACATAAATGATTGATAAATGCCAAATCCACCACAAATAAACATTATCAATCCAATAATAATCACTTTATACTTTCTACTGTCCATAACTTTTAAAAATATTGACGATAACCAGTCAAGAAAAAGCCACCTGAATATGCTACACACATTCGAAAATCCGAAGCACAAAATGGACCTACAATAATTTCTCCCTGTGCCAATGCTTCTACATTACTCAAAGACAAATCAGACAACTTTTCTTTGTTTTGTGCATTATAAGACAAAAATCCAACAGTCGCAACAAAAGCTATTGAAAAGGACATTTTTAATACAAACTTTTTCATATACATCATTATTTTATATCATTATACATATTGATAATAATTATCGCCTATACAGCCACCCCAACCCCAAAATTTACAAAATTCAAGAGTTGTGGTATAACAACCATTACAATCACCTCCCGATTCATTACTAGCCAACGCTTCCACATTATCCAGTGTTAAGTCGGACAATGTTTCCGCTTTCTGCGAATGACTATAAGCAGTATAACCTGCTGCTACGGCTACTGCCGCAATAAAAGTCAGTTTTACTACTTTCTTTATCATAATGATTTTATTTTTTACGTTCTGTTTTTATTTTTCTAAACTCTCAACCTGCGAAGCCGCAAATCACCGATTTGCGAATCTCCTGTTTTCTTCTTAACTTTGCAACG
>UMEP01061930.1_pt1 | contig 11375 bp, 7 predicted proteins | sample 1964771 | NCBI WGS metagenome assembly UMEP01 (sample SAMEA4836022, study PRJEB28245) | human gut metagenome | biome: gut microbiome; material: fecal sample | place: Denmark | collected 2008 | reverse complement strand
CCTGCTCACCCGCCTGCTGGCTCGTATGCTGGAACGGCGCAAGGTTGACCCGACGATTCAGACTTTCCTGCGCAGCCTTGTCAACATCCTGCTGATGCTCCTGCTCGTGGTGAGCGTCATCGGCGCCTTGGGTGTGAACACGACGTCGTTTGCCGCCCTGCTGGCCTCCGCCGGTGTGGCCATCGGCATGGCCCTATCGGGGCAGTTGCAGAACCTGGCCGGCGGGCTCATCGTCCTGCTGTTCCGTCCCTACAAGGTGGGCGACTGGATTGAAGCCCAGGGCGTGCAGGGCAAAGTGACGGCCATCCAGATTTTCCACACCATCCTGACGATGGTCGACAACAAGGTGGTTTACGTCCCCAACGGCGTGATGAGCAGTGGCGTCGTCGTGAACTACAACCGCAACGAGACGCGGCGCGTGGAGTGGGTCATCGGCATCGACTACGGCGAGGACACCGCCCGGGCCGAAGCCGTGGTGCGCGAGGTCATCGCCGCCGACGAGCGCATCCTTGGCGACCCTGCGCCCTACGTCGCCGTGCAAGCCTTGGACGCCAGCAGCGTGAACCTCGTGGCCCGCGTGTGGGTCAAGACGCCCGACTATTGGGACGTCAGCTACGACACGAACCGCCGCATCTACGACGCGTTCAACCGCGCCGGCATCAACTTTCCCTTCCCGCAGCAGACTATCCACGTGGTCAAGGACTGAACGCCCGCAGTGGACGGATAGATACACGCGTGGCCGCCCTTCCTTTTCGGGAGAGGCGGCCACGCGGCGTTTTCAGTAAGGGTGGAGCCATCGATCAGTATCAGCCGCCGGCCTCGAAGCCTGTTGGGGACTTCGGACGCATCAGAATGCCGGTGTAGTCATTCTTGTGGTAGACGATGGCTACTCTTCCCGAGCCGATGTCGATGGCCCAAGTGTTTGCTTCACGGCGTATGACGTGGCCGAGTGTGGCTGCTTTGCGCGTCAAGGCGTCGAATACGCTGCGCAAGTTGCCTGATGGAATGTCGTTGCGGTGGAATACGCATCGTATGAAGTCGGGCCGGGCGTCCGTGAAACGGCATCCGGTGCCTTCAACCCCGTCGTTGGCTAAGGCTGCCGCCGCAGGAGTGGGAGCCCGGGCCATCGTATCGTCGAAGCAGAGGAGCAGGTGTGCCCGTGCGGGGCCGATTTCTAAGGTGTGCCTGACTTTGTCCGTGTAGACGAACTGTCCCGGTGTCAGCGGAAGGCCATAGAGTGGGGCGACTTGCTCCGGTCGGGTGTTGAAACTGAACGGGCCGATGCTTTCGCGGGTGATGCGCAGGTTGCTGACAAGGGTGTCAGCGCTGATGGTGTGGCTGACTGCGGCCACATCGTCGTACCTGCAAAGACCGATTTCGGCGACGCGTTGACCGTCGAGGCCTACCAAGGAACCGTCATGCCTCAGAAAGTTCCAGCAGCCCGGAGCTGTTTCCACCGGGAGATGGCGCCCGATGAAGCCATAGGCATAGCTTTCGAACCGTGCTGTCCCTACGTCGTTCCCCTCCAAGTCTGTGAGCCTGTATCCGCCGTTGCTGTCCGATGCGGCAGGGATGGCGACGAGGCGGTCGGCGGCTACGAGACGGAGGTAGCTGAAAAGCGAGTCCGGACCTGTGCTGCCGTCCTTATGTAGCAGGCATTCGGTTTCGCCATCTGTAAAGGTGACCATGCCGGCACACTGGCTCATGATCTGGTCGCCGGGGATAGTGGGCGGAACGACGTATTCGCCCTTCGCGTCGAGGAGGCCGATGAACCAGTCTTCGCCTTGGCGTATGTTTACAGGCAGGACGCCTTGGCTGAACGAGCCCAAGATTCCCTCGACGCTGCTTCGGGGGAATTGCCCCAACAGGTTGCCCCGTGTGTCGAAGACCATGAGTGTGGTGTGTTCCGGATTGTAAGTGTCGATGGCTTCTTTCACGTCTTTCCGCCAAACGATCAGTTTGCCGTCTGCGGCGTCCATTATCCTGTCGTACACCGGTGGGAGCACCACGTTTCCCGTCGTGTCGATGACACCACTGCATCCGTCGACGGTGAGAAAGACGGCGACGCCTTCATGGAATGCGCAGACGGCCTCCACGGTTTTTCCGCCAATCACGTCAAGGTGTTTCCGTACCTGCCCGTTGCGGTCGATGAGCATGACAGGCCCGCCGGGAAGCGAGGCTACTGTCGCAGGTGACAAAAACGGCGCGAGCGATTCGTAGGCTTCGCCGACACGTCGGGGCTTGGCCTCGGCTGTAAAAACTTCCCATAGCCCTTGTTCGTTCTCGACGGCAAAGCGTCCGTTCCAGCAGGCCGTGGGTTGGTTCCTGAACCGTTCGGCGAAGAGCACCTTACCCGTTGGGCTGATGAGCCCCCACGGCCCATGGGGTTGGGAGCGGAACGGGAGAAATTCGATGGCTGTGTTTTGTCCGTTCATGGCGGACAGCCAAGTGACGGTCAGGATCAGAAAGACGATGGCCTTTTTCATGCGTGGGGGGTGTTGGGATGAATAAAACGGTTCGTGTTTTTCTCGCAGTGGCGTATGGGGTAAAAAATAGTGAAAGGCGAAAGACAAGACCGGGGAAAGCATGCTTTTCCGGAACTTGGCCAAGTCGCATCCTATCTTCGTAAGGCAAAAATACGAAAAAAAACTCATATACAGGAGAATCGGTGCCCTTTTTTCCCGTCTATATCTGCCGGCTGCTTCACACACCATGAAAAGCCCCGCCCGGGAGCCATGGGGCTTTCGCGGACGGGGCTGTGGTTTTCAGGGGTGTGCTGACTGGAAAGACGGGCCGGCTGACAGGATATCCTGTCGCTGCGCTCGTTTCTCCGGTCAGGGCGTCAGAAAGCTACGGTGCCGAGGCGGCGGTCGACGAGGATACCGTCCTTGGCCGTGAGGTTGAACTTGACGTTACGCTTGGCGACGAACTTGATGACGAAGAGCTTGCCCGAGCCTTCGAGCAGGAACTCGTTGCCCTGGTTGGCAAAGGTGGGATAGAGCGCCTTCGTGCCGTTGGTGTGCAGGCGGTCCTTCGTGAGGTCGGTCATGTTCTTCATGTCGACGAGTTCCATGCCGGCGTATTCGTAGTCCTTCGTGTCGTAGGGCAGGGCGAACGAGAGGGCGTTCACGTTGGCCAAGTCCTTGCCGCTGACGGTGATGCGGACGGTGTCGCCGGCCTTGTACGAGGCCTTGTCGGCTTTGAGCACGAGGCTGCCGGCCACCTGGCCGCTGCGGCTTTCGTTCACGCCGCCGTTGAGCAGGGTGGTGACGTTCGAGATGTCGTAGGCGTCGATGAGGCCGTTCTTGTTGACATCGCCGACGCTGACATAGCCGTCGAACTCAGCGTCGCCCTTGCGCAGGCCGTTGTAGTTCATGTAGGAGGTCAGGTCGCTGCTGTCGATCTTCCCGTCGCTGTTGATGTCGCCGGGGATGTAGCTCGGCGAGCCGGGCACCTTGAAGACGTAGAGCTCACGGCCCGAGCCGAAGCCGCCCACGGCCTCCGTCACGTGGAGGCGGACGTAGCGCGCCGTCGGGTGAGCGGCGAGGACGATTTCCTTGGCGGTGGCGTCCTTGGCCCAGTCGAACGTGCCGGCCTCGGTCCACGTCTTGCGGTCCATGCTGACGGCAACGGTGCCTTTGAGGAGCGTGCCGTTGCCGGCGTCCTTACGTCCGAGGTATTGCAGCTTGTCGAGGGTGCAGACGGCGCCGAGGTTCAGCTCGACGTCGAACGGGACGGCCTTGGGGTTGTCCCACGCCGTGTGCCAGGTGGTCGTCTCGTCGAAGTCGAAGAGCAGGTTGACGTCCTGTCCGCTCTGGTTGGCGCAGGAGGTCGAAGCCTTGATGCCCTTGACGGCATGCTGCAACGGGTCGGCCGTAGTCGTGGCGCTGAACGTGGTCCAGTCAGAGTGTCCGTCGCGGTTGACGGCGCGGATCTTGAAGTCGTACTTCGTCTCGGGCTGCAAGCCCTCGAAGGCGAGCGTCGGCTCCTTGATGGTGCTGTACAGCATGTCACCGAACTGGATTTCGTAGTAGTCGGCTGCTTCCTGCATGTCCCATGTCGGGGTGAGCGTGTAGGCTGTGCGGCCGGCGTCGGGCACGGTGGCTCCCTGCGGGGCGGTCAGTGCGCCGGTCGAGCGGAGCAGGCTGTCGGCAGGTGCATACTGGTAGCCTTTCAGTTCGAGTTCGATGGCCGATGTCGTGATGTCGGTGGCGGCCAGGCGGACGATGAGTTGCGGGTTTTTCTTCACGCTGACTTTGGCGAACTCGCTGCCCGGTGTGGCGAAGCGGTTGAGCTCCGGTGCGGCGTCGTAGTAGTAGATGTTGGTGCCTGTGGCCTGCTCTTCGGCGGTCTTGGCCTCACGCAACTTCACTTTCTTGCCGGCTATGCGGGCTTTGACGCTCTTGGGCTCAGCCGTAGTGTTGACACGGAATTCCGTCACTTTCTCCCGGACCATTCCGTCGAAGCTGCCTTGTGTCGGGTCGATGGTGACAAAGATGTGGCCACTCTCGCGCAGGTTGCCTTTGGGGTTGGGCTCCATCTTGATGACGGTCTTGGCCACCTTGCCGTTGAGGTAGTCGACGGTGGTGCCGTCGTCGTCATATTCGGTGAAGCTCGTGCTCGTCGTGCCGGGGTAGAGTTCGTAAGCGCGGAAGCCCTTGTCGATTTCGGTCACGTTGTTGTTCGGCTTCGTCATGGGGATGATGGCGCCGGCCTTGACGAAGACGGGGAGCTTCCAGAGCGGGGCGTCGAACTGGTTGAGGATGCGTCCGCCCTCGTAGACTTGTCCGTTGAAGTAGTCAATCCACTGGCCTTCGGGCAGGTAGATGCCGTTACGGATGTCGTTCCCTTCCTTGTCGGCGGCTGTCTCTTTGTAAATCGGGGCGACGAGGAAGCTCGGACCGTAGAGGAACTCATACTCCGTGGCCTTGCCCAAGGTGTAGGGGTTGGGGTAGTCGAGGAAAAGGGCACGGAGCATCGGTTTTCCGTCGACGGCCTCGTGGGCGATGGAGTAGGTGTAGGGGAGCAGCTCGCTTTTGAGCTTCAAATAGCCACGGTTGATGGACGTCGCGGGTTCGCCGAAGGCTTGCGGATATTTCGGATTGGTGCCCCAGCCGTCCATGTTGAGCTGCATGGGAGTGAACGTCTTCCACTCGAAGTCGCGCACGTTGACAGGCATGTTGCCTCCGCCGTAGATGCCGTCGACGTCGGAGGTGATGTTGGGCATGCCCGAAAGGCCGGCGCCGATGTAGGTGGGGACGTGGAAGCGGATGTATTCCCATTCGCCGCCGGACTGGTCGCCGGTCCAGACGCCGGCATAACGTTGTGTGCCGGCCCAGCCGTCGACAGTGATGATGAACGGACGGGCGCCCTTTCCCTCGCGCGTCATGATGCCGGCCACGTCGGTGATGCCGTTGAGACCGAACGAGTATCCGGCGCCGACCCAGGCCACGTCGGTTTTCAGCACGCGTACGCCTGCGGTGCCGACTTCCTTGACGATGTCACGCTGCAGGAGAGGCTCGACGCCCTCTTTCGGGTAGAGGTCCGATTGGGTCCAGAGGCCGATCTCGACGCCGTGTTGGCGGGCGTAGTCACCAAAGGTCCTGAGGTTGGCGATGTTGCCGTCGATGGTGCCTGTCTGGCCGTAGCCGGTGGCATATCCGTCGTTGGGCAGAATCCAGCCTAGGGGCATGTCGTGAGCCGCATAGCGGTCGATGACGGCGCGGGCCGAGAACGGGTAGCTGCCGGGTTGCTCGCCGTTGAGCGACTCGCGGATGCCGCCGTTGTCCTTTTGGCTCTCGACGTAGCGTTTGCCGTCCTCGAAGAGGATGCCTTTGCCGTCGGTGCTCTCCTTCCAATAGTCGCGGTTATAGGCGTTCAGGTGGCCTTCGTAGAAACCGAATTTGGGCAGCAGGACGGGGTGGCCCGTCAGCTGGTAGTAGTCGTTGAGCAGCTTGACCGGCGTGTCGTCGACCATGACGAAGAGATCGAGATAGTCCGTGTCGTGGCTGAGCTTCACCTCTCCGGTCTTCTCGGCGCCGAAGTCGTAGATGCCTTTCTTGAACGTGTGCCACATGATGCCGTAGCCGCCTGTCGACCAGTAGAAAGGCGCAGGCGAGCTCACACCGCCGTCGGTCCAGCTGTTGGTGTTCTCGATGGCGATTTGCTGGCCGCGGTGGGAGAAGCGCCCGTTCTGCACGCCGCCGCCGTAGAAGTACTCGTCGGGCGCGGCTTTGAGCGTCAGGGTCACTTTGTTCTTTTCAAAGAGGGCGGGGGCCGTTTCTTCCAGCACGGTGCGGCCCGTCTGGGTGTCGGTGATGCGCATCAGGCCCGACTGCTTGTCGATCAGCATGGCGATGCGTCCGGTCGAGAGCGTGAAACTGCCGTCGGCTTCGCCCACGGTGAGGCCGGCGATGTCCTTGCGGGGCTGGGCCACGAGGATTTTGGCCTCGGGTTTGGCCTCGGGGTCACGCACGGTGCCGCCCTTGGGGTCTTGGAAGAGGCGGACGATGTTGTCGCCATAGAAGTCGAGCAGGAGGCGCTGTCCGTCGGCCAGTGTGACTTCGGCAGTCGTCGCTCCCGTTTTCTTCACTCCTGTCACTTGCTGGGCCGGCTGTTCGATGCCTGTGGAGGGGGCTGCCGGCGGCACGGCCAGTGACGTCATCGGCGGCACGGCCAGCGCCAGCACCACCGCACCCCGGTAGACGGGGCTTGTCAGTTTCTTTTTCATGCTATCTGATGAGTTTTTCAATGACGTTTGAACGTGGGTTTCGTTTTTGCAAAAGTACGATTAAAAAGTTAAGTGCCGGTTATTTTTGTCAGCAAACTGTCGTTTGGCTCCTTTCGGGACGGTTGCCGGGATGGGGAGGGCGTCGGGCGACGGTTTCATCCCGGTGTCGCGGCCCGAGGGGTCGGCTGGCTGGAAAAAGGAAGGCAGCGACAGAAAATACTGTCGCTGCTTTCGTAAAAACAGAAAGCCCAAGCCTGTGCGCATGCGCAGGTTTGGGCATATTGGCGTTATGAGTAAAATGTGTGGATTTAGTCTTCCATGCGGCGGAGCTGCTGTACGTAGACAGCGTGTTCCTTGGCCAAGCGCTTCGTCACCGAAGGCTTGTCGTATTGTTGACGGCGGCGGAGTTCTTTCACAATGCCGGTTCTTTCAAATTTTCTCTTGAATTTTTTCAGGGCGCGTTCGATGTTTTCGCCTTCTTTTACAGGAACTACGATCATGTTTTGTCTTTGTTTTTTATTTTGTTATTTATTTTGTTCGATACTATTTGCAGGCCGCAAAGGTAGTGATTGTTTTTAGAATAGGCAAATTATTCTGTTTTTTTTCGGATTTTGACAGGCTTGTCCGGCGTCTGGATGAAGAAATCGGGGTGGAATGTCGTATCTTTGTGCTGCCGGAAGCCGCGTCCGCACAGGTCGTGGAAGTGTCCGCACACATTAATAATATATATAAGAGTGGAAGGAGAACTGATCGAAGTCATCGTGCCGTTGGCTCTGCCCGGGCTGTATACGTATCGGGTGCCCGCCGGCATGGCTGGGCGTGTGGCTGTGGGCTGCCGGGTGGTGGTGCCCTTCGGGGGGCGGAAACATTATACGGCCATTGTGGTACGGGTGGGGGCCCGGCTTCCGGCGGGTGGCGTGGAGGTGAAAGACGTGGCGGAGGTGGTCGACGACGCACCCCTCGTCCTGCCCGCGCAACTGGATTTCTGGATGTGGCTCGCGCACTACTACATGTGTACGCCCGGCGAAGTGATGCGGGCCGCCCTGCCGTCGGGGCTGAAACTCGAAAGCGAGAGTGAAGTGAGGCTCAATCCCGATTTCGATCCGGCCACACCCCTTACCGAGCGCGAACGGGCCTTGATGGCTGCCCTTGGCGGCGGAACCGGTCGCACGGTGAACCAGCTGGAAAAGGATTTGCGGGCGAAGAACCTGCTGCCCGCCGTGCGCAGACTGATGGACAAGGGAGCGGTCGTGATAAAAGAAAGCATGGCGCAGCGGTTCCGCCCCAAGGTCGTGACGCACGTCAGGCTCACCGACGCCTGTGCTGACGAAGGACGGCTGAATGCCCTGTTCGCCGAACTGGGACGGGCTCCGAAACAGGCGGCCCTGCTGACGGCCTATCTCGACATGGCGGATGCCGCTGCTGCCCTGCGGCTGCATAACCGCGCCCTGCTGGCAGAGGTGGCCAAGGCCGACCTGCTGCGTCGTGCAGGCGTGACGGACGCTGTGTTGGCTGCGCTGACGGGGCGAGGCGTGCTGGAAACCTATCCTTACGAAGTGGGGCGCTTGGCCAAGGGGGCGGAAGGCCCTGTCGCGGCGCCCCGTCCGCTGAGTGACGCCCAGCAGAAGGCGGCCGACGAGGTCGTGGCGGCGTTCGCGCGGTACGACGTCTGCCTGCTCCACGGTGTTACGTCGAGTGGAAAGACGGAGATCTACGCCCACCTCATCGCCCGTGAGCTCGAAGCCGGCCGGCAGGTGCTCTACTTGGTGCCGGAAATAGCCCTGACAACACAACTGACCGACCGCTTGTCGCGGCTGTTCGGCGGGATGATGGGAGTGTATCATTCGAAATTCCCCGACGCCGAACGGGTGGAGCTGTGGCGTCGCCAGATGAGCGACAAGCCTTGCAGGCTGGGGCTCGGCGTGCGCTCGTCGCTCTTTCTTCCTTTCCGGCGGCTGGGGCTGGTCATTGTGGATGAAGAACACGAGACTTCCTATAAGCAGCAAGACCCGGCACCCCGTTACCACGCGCGTGACGCCGCTGTCGTGATGGCGCGGATGGCAGGGGCAAAAGTGCTGCTTGGGACGGCTACGCCGTCTGTCGAGACCTATCATAACGCCATGACGGGGAAGTATGGCCTGGTAAGGCTGTCCAGCCGCTATGGCGATGTCCGTCTGCCTGAAATCGAGGTGGAGGACGTGAAAGAGCTGCGGCGTAAGAAGATGATGCCGACGCCATTTTCGCCCCGCCTGCTGGCCGAGATGAGGTCCGCACTGGAACGCCGGGAACAGGTCATCCTGTTCCAGAACCGGCGGGGCTACTCGCCGGTGGTCGAGTGCCGGTCGTGCGGGTGGGTGCCGCGCTGCCAGTCGTGCGACGTGAGCCTGACGTTCCACCGGCACGACGGCCGGATGGCTTGCCACTATTGCGGCGCGTCGTATCCGGCGCCGCGGCAATGTCCGCAGTGTGGCGGCACCGACCTGCGTGGCATGGGCTACGGGACAGAAAAGATCGAGGAAGCCGTCCGCAGCCTCTTCCCCGACGCGCGGACGGCGCGGATGGATCTCGACACGACGCGGTCGAGGTCGGCATACGAGCGGATTCTTGCTGACTTCGCGGCCGGGCGTACGGACGTCCTGGTCGGGACGCAGATGGTGACGAAGGGGCTGGACTTCGAACGTGTCCGGGTGGTCGGCATCCTCAACGCCGACCAGCTGCTGAATCAACCCGATTTCCGGGCCTACGAGCGGGCTTTCCAGATGATGGCGCAGGTGGCCGGACGGGCCGGACGGCGCGGGCAGCGGGGGCTGGTCGTCTTGCAGACCAGCCAGCCCGGCTTGCCGGTGATAGGTCAGGTGGTCCGTAACGATTATGACGCAATGTATGCCGGACAACTGGCCGAGCGAGAAGCGTTCGGCTATCCTCCGGCCTGTCGTCTGGTCGTTATCTACGTGAAGCACCGCGTCGAAGCCTCGGCTGAGGCCGCCGCAAAGGCAATGGCCGGTGAGTTGCGTCCGGCTTTCGGTGCAGCGCTGCTTGGGCCGGAGCCGCCTTTGTTGGCACGGTTGCAGGCACAATATATTCAGACAATGATGCTGAAACTGGTGCCCGGATCGCCGCTGGCTGCTGTGCGCGAAAAGTTGTGGGAAGCGCGGGAACGTGTGAAGCAGACAGCCGAAGGCCGTTCGGCTACGATTTATTTCGATGTCGACCCGGCGTAGTTCGGTGTCTTACCCTGTGTTTTCCTTTATAATAAAGAAAAAATGTTTATTTGTACGCCTAAATTTTGGCCAGCTGGAAGGAAAACACTATATTCGCTTTCGTAAGACATTATCCAGCGAGCTATGAAAACCGTGAAGTCTTTCCTGCAATACCTGTCGGACAGCCGGGGGTATTCGGCGCATACGGTAGAAAGCTACCGCGCCGACCTTGCGGCATTCGAGGCTTTCTTCAACGCCCTTGACGAGACGTTGACGTGGGCCACGGTGGACCGCGACGTGGTGAGGCGCTGGGTCGTGGACGGGGTGGAGAGCGGAGCTGCGCCGCGTTCCGTGCGGCGTAGGTTGAGCGCGGTGAGGTCTTTCTTCCGCTATCAGATGTTGATGGGCGAATGCCGCTCTAATCCCGCCGAAGCCGTTCATGGTCCCAAGTGCGGGAAGCCTTTACCGGCTTTTCTCGACGAGCGGGCGATGGACCGCTTGCTCGACGACGTGACGTTTGCTCCTGACTTTGCCGGCCAGCGTGACCATTATGTCCTTCTGCTGTTCTATTCGACCGGTATCCGTCTGGCGGAATTGATCGGGCTTGACGTGGACGACATCGACCTGTCCGCGCAGACGCTGAAAGTGACGGGGAAGCGGAATAAGCAGCGGCTCATCCCTTTCGGGCAGGAACTGGCCGACGCGACGCGACGCTACTTGGCGCTCCGGCGGCAGGCTTTTCCTGCGGCGGGACTCCCGCTGGTGCTGGGCGACGACGGCTTGCGCATTAGTCGCTCGAAGGTGGCCGTCATGGTGCGTAAGTATCTTTCGGCTGTTACGACAATGAAGAAGAAGAGTCCGCACGTGTTGCGGCATACGTTTGCGACGGTCATGCTCAATCATGGCGCCGACATTGAGGCCGTGAGAGAGCTGCTCGGGCATGAAAGCCTGGCGACTACTGCAATCTACATGCACACCACCTTTGCGGAACTGAAAAAAGAATACGAACTTGCCCATCCTTGGGCGTAAAAAAGGAGGAATTATGGAACTTAAAATTCAGTCTATTCATTTCGATGCTACGGAGAAATTGCATGACTTTATCCAGAAGAAAACGGCCAAACTCGAAAAGAATACCGAAAGCATACAGAAAGTAGAGGTTATCCTGAAAGTGGTGAAGCCCGAGACATCCAAGAACAAGGAGACAAGTTTCAACGTGACAGTTCCTAATATGGAATTCCATGTCGAGAAAGTCTGCGACACGTTTGAGGAAGGTGTGGACTTGTGCGTGGATGCGGTGCTCCGCCAACTCGAGAAGTACAAAGAAAAAACGCGTGGCAAGTAGATTTTTTATCTGAAAAGTTTTGCACGTAAAAAAAAAGTCCTACCTTTGCAGCCGTTTCCCGACTACGGTTGGGGATGCACAAAGGTAGGACCTTTGATGTGAC
>UMEP01044381.1_pt1 | contig 11388 bp, 7 predicted proteins | sample 1964771 | NCBI WGS metagenome assembly UMEP01 (sample SAMEA4836022, study PRJEB28245) | human gut metagenome | biome: gut microbiome; material: fecal sample | place: Denmark | collected 2008 | reverse complement strand
TTTTCTCTATATTCCTTTGATTTATCAATAACTTCTGAATTTTCTTCTACTTTTTCATCTTTTTTATTTTTAGAAAAAATATTAGAAATTTTACTTCCTAAATTTTTAAATACTTCTGCTAATTTAGAATTTTTTATTTTTGTAACAATATTTTCTTTTTTTATTATTGCTGGTAAATTATTTTCCTGGTCTTTTACAGTTTTATCATTTTCTTCAATTTCTTTAACAGATATCATTCTTTCTTTTAATTGTCTTTTTAATTCATCTTGCTTTTTTACTGCATCTTTCCCACCAATTATTCCTGATACCATCAAAGATTGCTGTGTTTCGATAAGTTCCTTTAACTTACCTATTTCTTTATCATCTTTTTCAACATCTTCTATTACTTTTTCCCATTTATCTATATCAGTTTTAGAAACTCTTTTTAATTCAGAAATTTTATTTTCATTATTAACTAATTGTTCTCCATACTTTTCACCAACAATTCTTCCAGAAGCAAACATTGCTCTATGATTTTCAACCATTTCCTTAGTTTCATCATATCTTTTATTTATCTCTGGTGCAGATTTTATTTTCTCTTTATATGCTATTGCCAATTCTCTCTTATAAGCCATAATTTTATTATGAGGAATTTCCCTCATACTAGCTAATTCTTTTTTATATTCTTCTATTTGTTTGAAATATCCCTCTGATACTTGTCTTCCAGATATAACCATTGCATTATGTGATTCAATTAATTCTGACAATTCATTTATTCTATTATTATTTTTTTCATATTCATCTAGTTTTTTCTCGTATTCATTTACTTTATCATCTATCTGTTTTTCACTTATAACAGACATACTAGAATATTTCTCTTTCATAGATTTCAATTGTTCAAAATACATCTCTCCTACTTTTTTTCCTGAAGCAATTACAGCATTATGATTTGCAATTTCCTCTTCTAAATCTTTTACGTTTTTATTATTTTCATACATTTCTGATATTGTCATATAAAATCATCCTTTCTTTACATAAAATTACAGCAACTAGTTTTATTTTAGCACAATTTAGCATAATTGTCAACTTTATGTAAATTAAACTAGTATCATCTAAACTACCATAATTATAACTTATACAATAAAAAAAGTATATTTCAATATCATTAAATTTTCATTACAATTTTATTACAATTTTCATGCTTTTTTGATATATGACAATTTTGTCTATATTAGGTACTTGTTTCCGAATACAAAAAGAACTATGAATTTTTCATAGTTCTTTTTGTATTTATTCAAATATTATTCAATTATATCAGCAACAACACCTGAACCAACTGTTCTACCACCTTCACGAATAGCGAATCTTAATCCTTTTTCGATAGCGATAGGTGTAATTAATTCAATTGTCATTGATACGTTATCACCTGGCATAACCATTTCTGTTCCAGCAGGTAATTCAATAACACCTGTTACGTCTGTTGTTCTGAAATAGAATTGTGGTCTGTATCCGTTGAAGAATGGTGTATGACGTCCACCTTCTTCTTTTGTTAGAACATATACTTCTGATGTAAATTTTGTATGTGGATGTATTGTTCCTGGTTTACATAGTACTTGACCTCTTTCGATGTCTTTTCTATCAATACCTCTTAATAATGTTCCAATATTATCTCCAGCTTCAGCTTGGTCTAATAATTTTCTGAACATTTCAACACCTGTTACAACTGTTTTCTTTCTTTCTTGTGATAATCCTATGATTTCAACTTCATCAGAAACTTTAACTTCTCCTCTTTCTACTCTACCTGTAGCAACTGTACCACGTCCTGTGATTGTGAATACGTCTTCAACTGGCATTAAGAATGGTTGGTCAATTGGTCTTTGTGGTGTTGGGATATAGCTATCAACTGCATCCATTAATTCTTTCATTGGAGCATAAACTGGATCGTTAGGATCTGTTGATGTGCTCTCTAATACTTTTAATGATGATCCTTTTACAACTGGAATTTCGTCTCCTGGGAAACCATATTCTGTTAATAGGTCTCTAACTTCCATTTCAACTAATTCTAATAATTCTGGATCGTCAACCATATCACATTTATTTAAGTAAACAACGATGTATTTTACACCTACTTGTCTAGCTAATAAGATGTGTTCTCTTGTTTGTGGCATTGGTCCATCAGCTGCAGAAACAACTAATATTGCACCATCCATTTGTGCAGCACCTGTGATCATGTTTTTTACATAGTCAGCATGTCCTGGGCAGTCAACGTGAGCATAGTGTCTTGTATCTGTTTCATATTCAACGTGAGCTGTATTAATTGTGATTCCTCTTGCTTTTTCTTCTGGTGCTCCATCGATTTGATCATAAGCTTCGAATTTAGCTTGACCTTTTAATGATAAATATTTTGTAATAGCAGCTGTTGTTGTTGTTTTTCCATGGTCTACGTGTCCGATAGTACCGATGTTAACGTGTGGCTTTGTTCTTTCAAATTTTGCTTTTGCCATTTTTTATTCCTCCTTATTTTTTTGAGATTTCTCTCTATATTTTAAATTTAATAACGTATTTTATTTTGCACTTGCATTTTATAACATTTCAGCCTAAAATGCAAGCGTTTTTACAAAATTCACATATTTCTTTATTTTAGTGTATTAGTTTTCTTTCTTAGCTCTTGAAGCTACGATTGCTTCTAATACTGATTTTGGAACTTCTTCATAATGAGATGGTTCCATAGAGTATGTTCCTCTACCTTGTGTTTTTGAACGTAAGTCTGTAGCATAACCAAACATTTCTGATAATGGTATGAATGCTTTTATTTCTTGCATTCCATCATTTGCTTCCATTCCTTCCATTCTACCACGTCTTGAGTTTACATCTCCAATAACATCTCCCATGTATTCTTCTGGAACTGTTATTTCTACTTTCATTATTGGCTCTAATAGAACTGACTTAGCTTGTTTACATCCTTCTTTGAATGCCATTGATGCAGCTATTTTGAATGCCATTTCTGAAGAGTCAACTTCATGGTATGATCCATCTACTAATGATGCTTTGAAATCGATTACTGGATATCCAGCTAAAATTCCTGTTTCAGCAGCTTCTCTTAAACCTTGTTCAATTGGTTTAATATATTCTTTTGGAACTGCTCCACCAACAATTTTACTTTCGAATTCAACACCTTTACCTGGCTCTAATGGTTCCATTTCAAACCATACATCTCCGTATTGTCCTTTACCACCAGATTGACGGATAAATTTACCTTGAACTTTAACTTTATTTCTTATTGTTTCTTTGTAAGCAACTTGTGGTTTACCTACATTACATTCTACGTGGAATTCTCTCTTTAATCTATCAACAATGATATCTAAGTGTAATTCACCCATACCAGCGATGATTGTTTGACCTGTTTCTTGGTTTGTATAAGCTTTGAATGTTGGATCTTCTTCAGCTAATTTTGCTAAAGCTATTCCCATTTTTTCTTGAGCTGCTTTATCTTTTGGCTCAATAGCTATATCAATAACTGGTTCTGGGAATTCCATTGATTCTAGAATTATTGGATGTTCAGGATCACATAATGTATTTCCTGTTGTAACATCTTTTAATCCAACTGCAGCAGCAATATCACCAGCATATACTTTTTCAATATCTTCTCTGTGATTTGAGTGCATTTGTAGAATTCTTCCAATTCTTTCTTTTTTATCTTTGCTTGAATTTAAAACTGTAGATCCTGTTTCTAATGTTCCTGAATATACTCTAAAGAAACATAATTTTCCTACGAATGGGTCTGTTGCAATTTTAAATGCTAATGCAGCAAATGGTTCTGAATCAGATGTCTTAGCTTCTGTTTCAACACCATCTAATGTTGTTCCTTTGATATGTGGTATATCTAATGGAGATGGCATATAGTCAACTATTGCATTTAATAATTCTTGTACACCTTTATTTTTATATGAAGAACCACATGTTACTGGAACGATTTGATTTGCTATTGTTCCTTTTCTTAATGCTTTTTTGATTTCTTCTTCAGATGGCTCTTTTCCATCTAAATAATTCATCATTAATTCTTCATCTTGTTCACATGCAGCTTCAATCATTGTAGTTCTCCATTTTTTAGCTTCTTCTAACATATCTTCTGGAATATCTGTTTCTTCAATTTCTTTTCCTAAATCATCTTTATGGATGAATGCTCTCATTTTAATTAAATCAACAATTCCTCTAAAGTTATCTTCTGCTCCGATTGGCAATTGAACTGGTACTGGATTTGCATGTAATCTATTTTTTAATTGGTCAACGCAAAGCATAAAGTTTGCTCCAACGATGTCCATTTTATTTACATATACCATTCTTGGAACTTGGTATTTATCAGCTTGTCTCCAAACTGTTTCTGTTTGTGGTTGAACTCCACCTTTTGCTGCTAATACTGTAACCGCACCATCAAGTACTCTTAGAGATCTTTGTACTTCTACTGTAAAGTCAACGTGACCTGGAGTATCAATTATATTGATTCTGTTATTTTTCCAGAAACATGTTGTTGCAGCAGATGTTATTGTTATACCTCTTTCTTGTTCTTGTTCCATCCAGTCCATTGTTGCAGCACCCTCGTGAACTTCTCCTATTTTATGTGTTTTCCCTGTATAGAATAATATTCTCTCTGTTGTTGTTGTTTTACCAGCATCAATATGAGCCATTATTCCTATATTTCTAGTTCTTTCTAGTGGGTATGCTCTTCCTGCCATGTAATTATTCCCTCCTTTTTTTCATTTTATGATTGAAATAATTGTTACACTTTTTTTCTCAATCTAAATTTTACCATTTATAATGTGCAAATGCTTTATTAGCTTCTGCCATTCTATGTGTATCTTCTTTCTTCTTAAATGCTCCACCGTTTCCGTTAACAGCGTCCATGATTTCACCAGCTAATTTCTCAGCCATTGTTTTTTCATGTCTTGTTCTAGCATATGTTACTAACCATCTTAAACCTAATGTTTGTCTTCTTTCAGGTCTAATTTCTAATGGTACTTGGTATGTTGCTCCACCAACTCTTCTTGCTTTTACTTCAAGAACTGGCATGATGTTTTCTAATGCTGCTTCAAATACTTCTAATGGATTTTTTCCTTCTTTTTCTTTTATTATATCAAAAGCATCATAAACTATTCCTTGAGCAACTGATTTTTTACCATCTAACATTATGTTGTTAATTAATTTTGTAACAACTTTGCTATTGTATATTGGATCTGGTAATACATCTCTTTTTGCTATAAATCCTCTTCTTGGCACTATTCTTCACTCCTTTTCTTTCTGAGATTTGCTCTCTTATTGATGATATCTATAAGATATCTAAGTTACTCTGAAAATCTATTGATTTTCCGTTTAGTGCTACATTATCTATTCTAAATTTAAGTACCTTAATTTAGTAAGATGTGCATGCACTATAAAATAAATCCTTTATCGATTTATTTTTTTGGGCGTTTTGCTCCATATTTTGAACGTCCTTGCATTCTGTCTTTTACACCTGCAGTATCTAATGTTCCTCTGATAATATGGTATCTAACACCTGGAAGGTCTTTTACTCTTCCTCCTCTGATTAGAACAACACTATGTTCTTGTAAGTTATGTCCTATTCCTGGGATATATGATGTTACTTCATAACCATTTGAAAGTCTAACTCTGGCAACTTTTCTTAAAGCTGAGTTTGGCTTCTTTGGTGTTACTGTTTTTACAACTGTACATACACCTCTTTTTTGTGGTGCTTTATTGTTTGTTAATGTTTTGTTTTTTGAATTCCATCCATGTTGTAAAGCTGGTGCTGTTGATTTTGCCTTTGTTGATTTTCTTCCTTTTCTTACTAATTGATTAATTGTTGGCACTTAAATTTCACCTCTTTCCCTAATTTTACTTAATTTTAAAAATTAAATTAACCGCAAACAAATTATTAAAAATAATTCGTATTGCGGTTAATATTTTATCATTTTTTTCCTATTATGTCAATGTTTTTTATATTAAATTTATTAATTATTCTTTATTTCCTTCTGGTAATATATTTGCACTACTTATATTAAATATTTTCTTCATAAAACATTTTATTTTTTCTGATAGTGTTACATTTCCAATTATATCTACTAATGCATTTTGTGTTGAATTTTTTACTATTTTTTGTAAAATTTTTATTTCTTTTTTACTTATTTTTGCTTCATTTATATATGATAAATTATATGTTATAGCTGGTAATATATCTGAATCGTAATCATCTATTGATGAAAATGACATTACATAGTTATATACTAAATTTTGAGAATCCATATCATATTGTACTGCATATCTATCTAAAATTTCACAAACAATTGGATCCATTTTCTTTATTGCTATATTTCTTAAGTTTCTATAGTTCTTTGCTGAATATTCTATTAACTCTCTTTTCCATGTTTCTCTTTCAAATTTTTCTTTTTCTAATATTTTTTCTTTAATAGGATATATTTTTATTGTTGTTTCATTACTTAATTCTGCTTTATATATTAATTCACCATTTTCTACTTTTACAACAATATTCTTTATCGTTGTTGGTTCTTCTGTATTTGTATTAACTAATTGATTTTCTTCAGTTTCTTCTAAAGTAATTATTTCTTTTTCTAAATTTTTAGTTATTTCATTTATATTATTATAATAATCTGTTAATACTGGATCAATAGCAATTTCTTCAATAGGTTTTAGCTCTTCATTTATTAATTGAACTTGTTCGTTTTCTTCTTTATTTTCAATTTCTTGTTTTTCTATTATTTCATTTATTTGTTCAGATTGTTCTTGGCTTTCTTCTATTTCTGTAGTTGAAAATAAATTAATTACATCAACAATTTGATTATGTTTGATCAATCTTTTTGCAAACATAATTCTAGCCATACTTTGTCCTATTTCATTTATGTTATCTGTTAATTCATAAATTTCTTCTGGATCAAGATTGTCTCTATTTTCTTCTATTTGTTCACTAATAATTCTACTTTTTCTTACACTTTCAGCAATCAAATTATCTATTTCTATAAATGCTTGTTCTCTAACTCTTAAAAGTTTAGAATTTATTTGATTTTGAAACCATTGGCTTTGGTTTCCTAAATCTGATATTTGTTTTCCTAAGCAATTTACTTCTGACCAAACATCTTCATCATTATTTATTTTATTTTGTGCTTTTTTTGTATTTCTTTCTTTTGCTAATTCATTTCTTTTGCTTTCTATATCTCTTATCTGAGCACTTAAAACTGCTTTTTCATTAACAAATATATCTAATTCATTAATTAATTCTTCCATCTTTTTTTAACCTGTTATATTAAGTTGATTGCTTCTTAATACATTCCTTTCTTTTGTTATTTCCGAATTTTATTCATTTGTTATTCTATCATATGACTTTATTTCTTGCAAGAGTTTTTTGTCAATTTTTTTAATATTTTATCATTTTTTGGTTAATCAATTTTTAAGTTCTCAATAGCCCTATCTGCTAACATTCCATACTTTATTTTTTTGTCTTTTATTCTCTTTGGAAGTTCTGGAACAATTCCAAAATTTGCATTCATTGGTTGAAATTTGTCATTTGCTGTTGAAATATATTTTGCTAATGCTCCTATCATTGATAAATTTGAAAATTCAATTTTGCTTTCATTTTTTATTTGTGAAACAGCATTTAATGCTGACACCATTCCTGATGAAATTGATTCAACATAACCTTCAACACCTGTAATTTGTCCGGCAAAATAAATATTTTTATTATCTTTGAAGTTATATGTGTTATCTAATAATTTCGTTGAATTTATATATGTGTTTCTATGCATAACTCCATATTTTACAAATTCAGCATTTTGTAATCCAGGAATCATTCCAAATACTCTTTTCTGTTCTCCATATTTTAAATTTGTTTGAAATCCAACTATATTATAAATTGTTTCTAATTCATTATCTTGCCTCAATTGAATTACTGCATATGGTCTTTTTCCTGTTCTTGGATCATCAAATCCAACTGGTTTTAATGGTCCATATCTTAATGTATCTTTTCCCCTTTTTGCCATTACTTCTACCGGCATACAACCTTCAAATATCTCTCTTTTTTCAAATTCATGTAATGTTATAACTTCAGCATTTATTAATTCTTCTACAAATTTTTCATATTCATCTTTATTCATTGGTAAATTTATATAACTTGCTTCTTGTTTGTGTAATCTTTCTTTCCAATCATCTATTGTTTCATCTTTTCCTTTTTCTTGTTCATATCTATTACCAAAAAAAGCAATATTAAAATCGATGCTTTCTTTTGTAACAATTGGTGCAGCTGCATCATAAAAATGTAATTTATCTTCTCCAGTTATTTTAGAGATTTCTTTTGATAATCCTTCTGATGTTAATGGTCCTGTTGCAATTATTACAATTCCTTTTTCTGCAATTTTTTCTATTTCTGTTACTTCTTGATGAATTATTTCTATTAATGGATTTTTTTCTAATTCTTCTGTTACTTTTTGTGAAAACAATTCTCTATCTACTGCTAATGCTTGTCCTGCTGGTATTTGTGTTTCATCTGCTATTCTTATTAGCAATGAGTCTAGTTTTCTTAATTCTTCTTTTAACAAACCACATGCATTTGTATGTAAATTAGATTTGAACGAGTTACTACATACTATCTCAGCCAAATTTTTATTACTATGTGCTTCTGTAAATTTATCAGGCTTCATCTCATACAATTTTACCTTTATTCCTCTTTTTGCTATTTGATATGCAGCTTCACTTCCAGCTAATCCTCCACCTATTATTGTTATATAATCTACCATTTTATTTTCCTTCCTTTTTTCATTAAAAATTCTCTGCAAAAATGCAGAGAACTTTTAATTATTCAACATTAAATTTTAATTCATTATTTTTTATGTCAACATTAATAGTTTGCCCATCATGGACATCACCTTTTAAAATCATTTCAGAAATTTCATCTTCAACATATCTTTGAATAGCCCTTCTCAAAGGTCTTGCACCATATTTCAAATTAGTTCCTTTTTCTAATATAAAATCTTTTGCATTTTCTGAAACATTTAAAGAAATATTTTTGTCTGCTAAAGCTTTTACTGTATCTTTTAACATTAATTCCACAATTTGTAATAATTCAGGTTTTGTTAATGAATCAAATACTATAATTTCATCTATTCTATTTAAAAATTCAGGTCTAAAAACTTGTTTTAGATTTTCTTCTATTTTATTATTATCAACTGTTTTTTTATCAAAACCAATTGAATTTGTATTAACATTTGAACCTGCATTCGATGTCATAATTATAATTGTATTTTGGAAACTAACAACATTTCCTTGTGAATCTGTAAGTTTTCCGTCATCTAATACTTGTAATAAAATGTTAAATACATCAGGGTGTGCTTTTTCAATTTCATCAAATAATATAATAGAATATGGTTTTCTTTTTACTTTTTCAGTAAGTTGACCTGCATCATCATATCCAACATATCCTGGAGGTGCACCAATAAGTTTTGCTGTTGAGTGGCTTTCCATATATTCAGACATATCTACTCTTATTATTGAGTCTTCCGATCCAAACATTTCATATGCTAAGCTTTTTGCAAGTTCTGTTTTTCCAACACCTGTTGGTCCAACAAATATGAATGATGGTGGACGTTTTGTACTTTGAAGTCCTGCACGATTTCTTCTTATTGCTCTAGAAACTGCACTTACTGCTTTATCTTGACCAATAACTCTTTTATGAAGATTTGTTTCAAGATTTAATAGTTTTTGTGTCTCTGCTTCTGTAATTTTTTTAACTGGAATTTTAGTCCAATTTTCAATAACTTGTGCTATATCTTGAACTGTTAAAGATTTTAATTTTATTGTACTATTTAAATGGTCAATTTCTTCAATTAATCTACATTCTTTAGTTTTTAAATCTGCTGCTTTTTGATAATCTTCTGTTGAATCTGCTTGTGCAGCATCTTCTTTTTGTGCTTGAACATCAGCAAGTTCTTGTTTTAACATTTCAAGTTTAAACAATTCTTTATTTTCAAGATTAATTCTAGAACAAGCCTCATCTAAAATATCAATTGCTTTATCTGGCAAAAATCTATCATGAATGTATTTTTCAGACATTATAACTGCTTGTTTTATAACATCATTTGAAATTTTTACTTTGTGATATTCTTCATAATATTTCTTTATTCCTGTTAAAATTGAAATTGTATCATCGATATTAGGTTCTTCAACTAAAACTTGTTGGAATCTTCTTTCTAATGCTGTATCTTTCTCTATATATTTTCTATATTCTCTTAAAGTAGTAGTACCTATTAATTGAATTTCTCCATTTGCAAGTGATGGTTTTAAAATATTAGCAGCATTCATAGAATGTTCTCCATCTCCTGCTCCAATTATATTGTGAATTTCATCTATTACAAGAATAATATTCTTGAATTCTTTACATTCATCAATAATACCTTTCATACGAGCTTCAAATTGTCCTCTAAATTGAGTACCAGCTATAACAGATGTCATATCTAATAAATAAACTTCTTTATTTAAAAGTTTTGCTGGAACATTATTATTAGCAATTTTTATAGCCAAACCTTGAGCAATTGCTGTTTTACCAACACCTGGTTCACCAATCAAACAAGGATTATTTTTAGTACGTCTATTTAAAATTTGTATAACTCTTTGAATTTCCTTATCACGACCAATAACCATATCAAGTTCATTATTTTTAGCTTTTTGAGTTAGATTTGTTCCAAAAGTATCAAGATATTTTTTCTTTTTCTTAGCTTTCTTTGATTCAACTTTAACCTTTTGTCTACCACCATTAGTTTCTTCCTCATCTTTTTGTTTTTTAGGAACAAAATTAGCAAAGATAGATCCAATAGGAATTCCCATAGAAATACCCTCTGGAGCATTTTCATCATCAACATCTTCATCACCATCAGATTCAAAATTTTCAAAATCCATATTTTCAAGATTTTCCAATTTTAAATTAGAAGATAAATCCTTAAACAAAGACTCTAACTGTTTTGACATATTATTCATATCTATATTATTATTCGTTTGATTAGAAGTAGACTGATTTGTATTAGTCTCGGGAACATCTAATCCACGTTTTTTTGCACACTCTTTACATAAGCCTTCCATTGAAGAAACGCCATTTTCAATTTTGTTTATAAATACAACTGCAGTGCGTTTTTTACATTGTGAACATATCATATACTATAATTCCTCTTTTCTTTTATTAAAATATTATATATTCTACATTAAATTTTCCAAATAGTCAAGAGAAAATACATTATAGTACTAGACAAAAAAATAAAAATATGATATATTAAGAAAGTCTAAAAAAACAAAAAACAATAAGCCGATGTGGCGGAATTGGCAGACGCACCAGACTCAAAATCTGGCGGGAAACCATGT
>UMEP01055760.1_pt1 | contig 11402 bp, 10 predicted proteins | sample 1964771 | NCBI WGS metagenome assembly UMEP01 (sample SAMEA4836022, study PRJEB28245) | human gut metagenome | biome: gut microbiome; material: fecal sample | place: Denmark | collected 2008 | reverse complement strand
TCCATACTGCAGTTTTTCACGTTTCGTAATCATACTGTTTCGTTGTCTCCATTTATTTTTACCATTTTATCATATCGGGAGAAGGGTTGCAATAGATGGAGATCGAATGCGTGCTGCTTTTGTCGGATCACCACAAATGTGTTGTGCCATTTTACAAAAGCGCCTTATCGCGCCCAAAATGGTCAGCAAAAAGCGCCCTTTCTCTCGCATCACACAAGAGAAAGGGCGCAGTCAAACTTTATTCAGCTCAGGAGAAACTCCGATCAGCAGTTCTCAGCGAAGTACTTAATGGTACGAACCATCTGAGAGGTGAGGGAGTTCTCGTTGTCGTACCAGGACACGACCTGAACCTGATAGGTGTCGTCGCAGCTACGCTGAATTTTTGCACTTTTCCAAGTAGTTCTTCACAGTTTCGTAACAACAGTTACAGTACCAGAACATACCGTTGTCGTACCAAAACCGGTTTGTTCGTATCACAATTATATCACGTTTCAGCGTCATTTGCAAGAATTTAATCTGTTTAGCTTCTGCCTGCATTTTTCAGATTTCAGCGGATATTTTTACGACATTCCACGGTTCAAACGCCTTGGGTCTAGGGCTTCCGCCGGGGCAGCAGCTCTCCCAAGCACTCTCCTCAGAAGCGCTATGACAGCTAGGTTGCCAACATGTTCCTGCTGATTAACCGAAATTTCTCCGGACGTGATTTTGAGCCATGGTGTGGGAAATGTAGCCATTTCGTTCGATATAAAACAGTTCTATTCATTCCGAGTCACACCAATTACCATTTATATAAGAAAACCGCGTGAACTGCCAGAGCTATAACTCTACGCTCCAACTGATCCACACGGCTCTAAAATATTTATTTCAGCTTTGCGAGAATCTCATCTGCCGTCATACCGGATGCCAGCAGCTTCTTCAACACATCCTCAGCTTCGGCTTTCTTTGCCGATTCCGCTGCTTTGGTTTCAGCTTTGACCTTCTTGGCTTCGATTCTGGCGATTTCCTTATCGATAGATTTCAGCTCGGCTTTCTTGGCTTTCAGGTCAGCTTTCAATGCATCGATATTGGCAGTGATAGATGCAATTTCGACGGTAGCGGCTTCCTTTGCAGCCTGCTTTTCAGTGATCTGTGCGGCAAAGTCAACGGTTGCTTTTACGGTCTTGGGCTTGTTCTTGCTTCCTTTGGGACGGGGCATAGGGGACACCTCCAATGTTTTTTGATGGCTTCAGTATAACACTCGCCTTTTATGTTCGCAAGAGGTGCATTCTGTAGAATAAAAATATATCTTGAGTTGAACAATAAACCGATTTGAGAATATGAATATTTGAGCTGTGCTTATAGCCAGAAGGCTTCGCTTAGCTCCTTGTGAATGCTAATATATACTTGAGCCACCTAATAGCTTCCCGAGACGCAGACTACTATACGGGAGGCGATAGAAAGGTGGTCACATCGGTGGATGTCTACAAATCAATCCGTGCGCTGCAACTCGAAGGCGTAACCAGTCAGCGAGCAGCAGCTAAAATTCTGGGTATTTCCAGAAACACTGTCAAGAAATATTGGATGGGCGATGCGGTTCCATGGGATCGGAAAACCTACCAGCGAGAAGCCTCTGTTGTAACGCCAGAAGTGAGGCAGTTCATTGAGCACTGCCTCGATACAGACACTGCGGAGGGTGTAAAGAAGCAGCGTCACACAGCGCGGCGGATTTACAATCGGCTCGTAGAAGAATTTGGTTACACGGGCAGCGAGTCTGCTATCCGAGCGGCAGTTCATGAAGCCAAGGCAGAGCGCAAAGAGACGGTGCTCTTTGATACCAATTACTATTCCATCCCTTGTAAATACAAGGGAAAGGACACCACTGTAAAGGCCTATCCCAATAGAGTTGAGATTTGGATTAACGGTCTTCTGGTGGCAACCCGCGACCGTTGCATGGGGCGAAAGCAGGAATCCTTGGATCTACGGCACTATTTGCCAATCCTAGAGAGGAAAGGACGTGCTATTCGTTACGCTCGTCCGGTTTTGAATGCAGTGCCTACTGAATTCCTGAAGTGGATGGAAAAGCAGCATTTGAACTCCGTGCAGATGGCAAACTCGCTCCGATTTATGCACCCATCAAAATTTCACCGGAGTGAATTTGGAGGTGGGTGTGGGGAGAGATCCTTATTGTTCGATATAGAACTTTCCGTAAATTCAAAAAGCTGCACCACTCGGTGAATAGTACAGCCTTTATACGACACTACCTCAATTTTGAAGATTTTCTGTTGACCGTCACGTCAGACACCTTCATATTCTTGTAGAGCACGAACCAATATATCATTATCTTCCCGATTCCTTACTGCAATACGAATATATTGGTTTCCATTCTTGATTTTTTCCGTCAGATCCTTCACCAGAATATTTTTTTTAAGTAAAGCACAGCACAAATCATGGCTGTTTCCTTTTTTCAGTCGGCACATCAAATAATTCGCCTGTGACGGATAAACAGTAAGAAATAGATTTTTTTCAAGTTCTTCGGCAAAACGTTTCCGTTCTGTTTTAATTTTTTGTAAAGCTTTCACATAGTCCTTATCGTACTTTTCTTTGATCTGAAGGAAAAATTCTCCGAACGAGTTAATATTCCAAATGGAAACATCCTTCTTTAAATACGAAATCATCTCTTCATTACCACTTGCAAGGATTCCAAGCCTTGCTCCTGGAACTCCGTAAGACTTTGAAATGCTCTTGATAACATACAGTTCCTGATAACGCTTTAATACGTCCTCATTCAAGAGAGTAATATCATCCAATGATTTCTCATCTGCAAAGTCCACAAAGCTTTCATCAATAATCAAACGAATATTTCGTTCCTTGCACCAATCAATCAGCTTCAGCAAATGGTCGTAAGGAATATAGTTTCCACTTGGATTATCTGGATTAATTAAAACAAGTGTTCTAATCTCCTTATCCGCATAGAAATCCATTAGATCACTTGCCGTATAACGGAAATCTTCCGTTTGAACAATATATGGGACAATTTTGGCTTTATCATATCGGTTAGGATATTCTTCAAATGTCGGGTAGATGCAGCCAATTTTTTCATCACCTTCCAACTGAATCTTATCCATTAACGATTTAATCAGTTCTGCAGCACCATTTCCAACAATAATGTGCTTTTGTTCAATTCCAAATGCTCCTGCTGCCAACAGCGAATTCACCTGCATTCCAGAAGGATATTCTGTCAGAAGGGTTTCGAAGTTCGACTTGATTTCTTCCTTCATTTTTTCAGGTGGATAATACGGATTCACAAGATAGCAGAAATCTAAAAGTTTCGGATAGCGCCAATAACCACCGTAGCGACTTGTAATTTTCCGGTAATGTTCGCTTTCATTTTCTGCAAATAGCGACTCTGCAATATTCAAGTCTTGAATATTATCAATTTCATACCAAATCTGACCATTAAGTCGTTTCGCACGAATTTCCTTGGTCTCCAAAAGCGCAATCAACTTAATGACCGATTCATAGTATTCATTTTCACCCATCGCCTTTTCATAGGCAGACAAAAACGGAACATATGTATTCTTTGAAAACCCTGCACTGAACTTGTAAATATTTACTGTTTTGTAATAGTTTTCCTTTTCAGAAAATTTCAAATATTTTCCCGGAATGAAGTCTGCAATACAATCATTTTCATCCAACTTCATGCATGTTCCGTCCATCCAGCTTTCAAACTTGTCCACCAATGCCAATGTTTCTCTTTTGTCGTCCAAAAGCGAATCGATGACGGACTCTTCAAACACAAGATCTGATTCTAGCAGAAGTGTATCCTCATTGCAAAGATACTCTTTTGCCAGTGCTAAAGAGTAGATATTATTGGTTTTATTATAAATCGGATTATTTATATAACAGATTGGAGTTGCAATATTAAGGGTCTTGATATATTGAATCAAGTTATCTCCCTTATATCCAACAACGATAATAATCTTCGAAAGATGTTTCTTATCCAAAATACGAAGTGTACGCTCAATCATGGTAACTCCATTGACTTTTACCATGCACTTTGTATTATTGTTTGTCAGTTCTTTCAGGCGTTTTCCCATGCCTGCAGCCAAAATCAATCCTTGCATCTCTTATTAGCCTTTCTTTTTGTAAAGTACAACTGTTTTTTATTTACCATCAATAAAATTTTGCCTCTTAAGCATTTACATTTTCCATTAATTCAAAAAATCTTTTATTTCGTCTCCGTTGAGGAACATTAAAAATTTTTGTATATAAATACAGACTTACTTTTTAATTTCACATATCCTCTATATTAAAATCATTTGGATCACATAACGTATACTTATAATGTGGTACTTGCTGTTTCTCAAGTGGAATCGTCATGCCAAGTACTCAGAATTTCTTTATATGTTGCAGACACACTAAATTTTTTATCTCCGAATAAAAGCTCCACCCCCTTTACAAAAGCACTCTTTCTCCACACATTTCTCAAAATTTCTGATTCTTCAGTATCACATCTTTTCATATATAGAATCTAATCAATTCACATTATGTACATATACCTTATTACTATGATGCGTAACCTGCTTTTCAACCGGAGGTGGTGTCATATAATCTCCAAAAGATCTGGTCAATACCTTGTCGATTTCTGAGGGGGCATAAAAATACCTTCCCTCAAATTCGCTTTCAATTCTATTTTTTAGCCAGTCGCTTTCATAAGGGATACCATCCCATGGGAGTCCCATATATTCTGTAGGCTTTTCATCGAATTTTATGTAACGTTTATGCATTTTCATAAGAACATCATGAGCATCGAATAATTTTGCACCATAAAAAGCTAGATTTTTACGCACTATCTGCATCAATCTTTTCTTCTCATTTAAAGCTTCATGGACTCGATCGTTTTTATATAGATTTTAGAGTTCTGGTTCTTTTCTGGTCACAATCTTATACTCGTGATAAGCTACGCGTTTTTCTACAGGAGGAAGTTCCATATAGTTCCCATAAATATAAGCTAAAAGTTCATCCCACTTTTCAGGCGCATAGAATTTGTGATTTTCAAATTCCAATAGCACTCTTTTCTCAAACCATGCTTTTTCGAATTGCTCCGGATTCTTTTCATCCGACCACACTGGAATGCCAACGTATCGGTTTGTGTTTTTTGTGTTCTCGTGTATATATTCAACTATTTCCAAATCAAATTTTTTCAAATAATCTCTGCCATAAACAACCTGCAACAAAAGGTGATATGGAATTTTCAGACAGGACTTGATGGTCGAGTTTCCTTTTCCATTTACATATATTCTTATTTTCCTATTTTCTTTTTGAATATGTTTCAAAATTTTTTTTGCCTGAGCAACATTTTCCCCATAGAAGTCCAAGGGATAAACGTCAACAAACACACCGATATCAATCGGTTTTTCATTATTGGTATGTATGTATTTATATCGCCGGTCCGAGAATCTCGAAATACCAAAATAATAGTTTTCTTCAGTTTGACGATTTGAAAGTTTATACGGTGCTATCGAGTCCTTGTTCTTTTGGCAATAATCCAGAAATCTGTCATAGTCTTCTCTTGGCATCCAAACGTCTGCATCATCATCCCACGGAATAAATCCATGATGGCGAACAGCCCCCAGCAATGTTCCATAGGCAAGGTAATACCGAAAACCTTCTCTTTCACATAAATCATGAAATGTCTGTAGCACATTCAGCGTAACTGTATGAATTTCCTGTATAGTTAATTCTGTTTTATTCATCTATTTGACCTCCAAAATCGCTTTAGAATGCCTAATGTCTTCTCTTCATGAATCAAGCCGGCTCCACACAATAACAAAACGACTAAGATTCTCAGAATAATATGGTCAATCAGAACATTTCCCAGTATTACTGCTGAAAATATTCCTGCGGAGCATCCTAGCATTACCTTATTTGAGAACAAAATCTTTCCTTCAACCTTTATCGCAATCAGATAATGCAGAAGAAAATAAAGGAAATATGTTGCCAATGTTGTGTATGCAGCGGCAATGTAGCCATATTTCTTTATAAAAACAAAATTCAGAATAATATTTACGATTGCGGCCATAATCGTTCCGCTGGCTATGTACTGAGTTTTTCCATAATAATATTCAACACAGGACGGAATCGTATATAAAAAAGCAAAATACCCCCCTGCAACGATAGGAATCACAGAATATATTGCATCCCAGTAATTTTCACTTGCCAGAATCTTAACGATTTCTGGTGCCATAAAAATAATCGCACTCGAAAACAGTGCCATGTACGATGCATAGTAGCCACTATACTTTCTTATTGAGAATAAATCATTGTCCTTTCTTTTTTGGTAAAACCATGGTCCCCAAACACTATCCAGCGAATTTGCCGTAACCTGTACAATTGCGTAGATATTATAAGCAAAACTGTAAATTCCAGCATTCTCATCCGTTCCCATTTTCATAATCATAATTCGATCAAACTGATTAAGCACAATTTGACTGAGTCCGTGCGGGATAATGGGAATGCTATACTTAACCCCCCATTTCAGGAGAGATAGATCTTTACACGGTTTTTCTCTTTTCCAAAATTCGATGATTATATTGACTGCAACTACCACAATCGCTATTGTCGAACCCAGAATTCGCCCAATATACTTATCCTTCTGAAAAACAAATACGATAAGAAACAGCGAAAGCAGAATGTTAAGTATAGCATTTATGCCAGATACTTTTATGAATTTTTGGTACCTGTAATCGATTCCTGCATCTGTGTTATAGCAAGTCATTACGGCATTTCCAAATGCATACAAAACTAAAAGGTTCAAGCAGACTTTATCCAGCTGCAGAAAATTTTCAATCGCATCTCCAAATATATTTACAGCCAACAGCCAGCCCGCTGTACTGCAAAGCACAAGGCAAATTGTTGTCGAAACATAAGAATGGTAGTCCTTTCCTTTCTCCGCTCCTTCCGAGGCAAGACCATACCGATAACGTGCATTCTTATAGCTACTGTGAATTGCAAATCCGATCAACACAAAAATTATATTTTCATAGGAAAGAAAAACGTTGTACTTTCCATAATCCTGCGTTGTCAGAAGCCTTGTGAAAATTGGGATTGTAAAGAAAGAAAGTCCCTTCAAAAGGTAATTTCCAATTGTGTATCCAATGCCCGCCTTGAGAACACGGTTGCCCGCTTTTTTCTCTCGTGTCTTATCGTTGGTGCCCATATTCTCCATGGACTCCCTTCTTGTAGTCATTGATTCCCCGTCTTATAAATTTCATCCTGCTCTTTTTATCATCCAGCATCAAATAATGTACAACCGGACGTATCGTCACATTTGCAATCAGCCGCAGCCGCATCTTCAAAGGGACATAATTTTCCTGAAGAAGATACAGTGCATCTCTCGTCTGATAGTATTCTCTGAAAGGCTGGCCGACTCTCAGTTTAATAGGACCAACTTTCTTTTCGCCGTTTCCTACAGAATGGTGCAGCACAACTTTTTCTGTCATGCAGCACACCATACCGGCTTTCTGCATCCGCCAACACAGATCCCAATCTGCCAGGTCCAGAAAAACTTTCTCATTCCAGAAATCGATCCTTTTCAGGTTTCCATACCGCATCATCAACGAAGATGTAATGGTATTGCTTACCTCATATGTCTCATCTGTAATATTTTTCTTCTGCCGTGGTCTCTCCGTCCGACCATTGCTCGTATTGTAAAATACAGGCCCCAGACACCCCAGATTCGGAATAAGTGTCTCAATCTTCCGGTATTCATCCTGCAGCGCTTGAATATAACCTTCGCCAATCTGTGAATCCTGGTCAAAGAATATGATCAAATCATCATCTTTCCAGCCATAGGTATCATTTTTTAGTGCCACATTAAATGCTGCACCAAGACCAAGGTTCTCATTTTTTGTTATGTAGATTATGTTTTTTTCATTTTGAAATACGGTCTCATGGGATTCCTGACTATTGTCACATAGAATCACCGTGTCCACCTGTTGAGACAAAATCCTACAATTATTAAATTCTTTTTCGCTTGGATTATATAAAGTCACCAAGGCATGCGTTTCACTCATTTTTAGCCTTTCACTGCCAGAATCAATAAGTTGGCAATTTTATTCAACACAATTAGTAATTAGAAGAACTGCAAATATATGTGTGCTATCAAAACAGTACGGATTAAAAAAGGTGTAAATCAGGTATGTTATATAGCACATAAGTTTTTTTCGCTTTTTTTGTCTAGCATATGGAATAAGTGTCAGTAAATAAAAAGTTCCTAGTCCAATTATTCCAATTTGATTGTAGATATATAGCGTTTGTAATTCGAAATACGTATCGCCATCATACTGCCTCCACACTCCTCCGCCACTGACGTTATGTCCTAAACCACTCCCGATAATGGGATTTGTTTCCGTTAGCACCTGAATTTGTTCTACTCGAACCGCATTTGAAAATTCTGCCTTTACCTTCATCGATCTCAACGAATAGAATCCAAATACTGTAACCATCACTATTGAAATTGGAATAACGAAGATCAATTTCCAGTGTTTCTTTTTAATCCATTTCAGAAGTACCGGACCATAATAAAACACTACAAAAGCAAATATTCCCAAAACGTATGCCGAATTTCCTGCCGCAAGGGCAGTTACTGCCATTAGTGCTCCGTAAAATGTCAATCTGCGTTCTTTCATGAATTCACAGATAAACAGTGTCACAAATATACTTGTTCCTAAAATTTGTACTCGCGGTATGCCGTTTAAAATATAGATATCTCCCGCCCCCGTACTTTTTGCCCACATACGGTAGGATTGATAATCCTGTTTGATGAAAACATCTATCCATGTAAGCAAAACTGTACTCGCCTTAACCACCGCAAGTATTTTAAGAACTATCCATTCTGCATGAAAATTAGGTTCTCTTACACATTGTGCCAATGGAATTGCCAAAAGAATCAAATAAAACCGTAGCATACTTCCAATAGACGAGCCATTTATATACGAAATTATCCCTGAAATTGTCAGATAAAAAAAGAAAAAGCAGTATAATGGCATCCAACTTCTGTACGATTGGAATTTCATATGATTACTCTCGAGCAAAAGAAATGTCGCCAGACATGGGACAATTAATGTTGCAAGCTCTCTCTGGTAACACTGAAACATGTACGCCATCATAGAGACAGTCCAGAATGCACATGCCAATGTATTTTTGTTTATCCTAATTTTCATACACATTTTCCCAGTCCAACGAGATCTACTTTCTCAGCACTTTCTCAAACATAAACTTCCGCAGCCAATTCGGAGCTAACGCCGACCCACTACGAATCACGCAGCTCTTTATGTACTGACCCTTTCCAATGAAGCCTTTCTGCTTCATAAACTTGAACAGCTTTGCCTGCGTCTTGGCATATTTCCAACCAGCACGCCGCAAGTACATATCCGAGCCAGCTCTCATATGGAGCAGCGGCTCCTGAATGTTGTACCCCTGATATCCGGCCATTAGCATCCGGAGCCAAAGGTAATAGTCCTCCAACAAGTAGAAGTCCTGGTAAGAACCAACCGCCTCGACTGCGGATTTTTTATACATCACACAAGGGTGATTAAACGGATTGCGCTTCTTTGCAAATTCTACAATTTCCGCATTTGTCTCCGGTGGCACACGCTTCGCATCGACGGTATTCGGATCAGTAGTAAACTCTTCCACGATGCCAGAGCAGATACTCACTTCTGGATGCTCGTTAAACACAGCAAGCTGTTTCTCACAGCGATCCGGATACGCAATATCATCGCTATCCATCCGAGCAACCAGCTCATTTTTACAGTGCTTGATGCCCTCATTCAGTGCATTGCCAAGTCCACCGTTCTTAGCAAGGCGAACGACATTTAAAGTTATCCCCATCTCTTGCTGCTTTTTGGCAATCACCTTGTCCAGCGCATCATTCAGTGGTCCGTCACATACCAGTATGAAATCATCAGTTGGGAACGTCTGTGATTGAACACTTTCAATTGCTTGCTCGAGGTATTCTGGCTTTTCCTTATAATAAACAGACATCAGGACACTGTAATTCTGCATCATTCTTCCGTCTCCTGCCCCATTGCCGTAGTCGCACCTTCCGCCACACCTTCAGTACTCTCCGGCATGAACAAAATTTTGACGGTTGCCAGCATAATCTTCAAATCTTCAATCAGGCTGGGATGTGCAATGTACATCAGGTCCATCTGTAGCTTATCGTAGGGAGTGGTATTGTACTTGCCGTACACCTGCGCATAACCGGTCAAGCCAGCCTTTGCCTGAAGCCGCAGCGCGAACTCCGGCATCTCCTCGCAGTACTGGGCGGCGATCTCCGGGCGTTCCGGGCGTGGGCCTACAATGGACAAGTCTCCCTTCAAGATATTGAGAAGCTGGGGCAGCTCGTCCAGACGGCAGGCGCGGATGATATGGCCGACCTTCGTAATACGGTCATCCTTATCACCGGTGGAAAGGCGTGCCACACCATCCTTTTCGGCATCCACACGCATCGAGCGGAATTTCAGGATTTCAAACTGTTTTCCGTCTTTGGTAAGGCGAACCTGCTTGTAAAAGGCAGGGCCACCATCAGACTTGACGGCAATGGCCGTGATGAGGAACAACGGGCTAAGAATCACCAGTCCAACCAACGAAACCACAATATCCATCAAGCGCTTCACAAACAGATACTCCGGGCTTGCCATATAGCGACCCACCCGCAGAACCGGCAGATGGAACATGTGCATCGGCTGTGAACCGCTCATGATCACATCTCCCACGCGAGGGATCACGAACACATTGATGCCCTGCCCTACGCAGTATTTCAGGATGATATTGCGCTCATGGCTGTGGACACCGCTGATGAACACGCTCTGCATGTCATCCAGCAGGCTCAGGTCGTTCAAGCACTCTTCCACGTTCAATGTCATCTTGACATCGTATTTTTTCGAGAGGCCATACTCATTGATAAGCTTTTCCAGTCCATGACGAACATCGTAGACCACCGCAGTAGGCTGAGGCGGAAAGGTCCGGAAATACCAACTATGGGCGCATTTTGCCCACAGGGTTGCCATCACGACCTGTCCTGCAATCGCCGCAATGCCCGGCAGAATATTGCAGAGCCGCCGAGACATCAGGCAGATCACGATATACAGAATGCCGTCTGTCGCCATTGCCGCCAGCACTTGCCCATAAATCAACTCTGAAATGCGCTGCAAAGACATCCAGAATGCATCGTAGACTTTTCCCAGCAGGAAGAACAACACCGCAAACAGACCGAGCATGGTCCAGTTGCCTCTCCAGCCAAACTTTGCATAGACCTGATACGAATAATACAGCTCCCAACAAAGTGCAAACGGAATCGTGATCATCACCAGATCGATGATTTTTACGATCTTCAACATCACATCATGCTGAAATTT